>BNJU01004184.1_pt1 | contig 96790 bp, 145 predicted proteins | sample 8539281 | NCBI WGS metagenome assembly BNJU01 (sample SAMD00202456, study PRJDB9452) | human saliva metagenome | isolation source: human saliva | place: Japan
GCTATGTACTACAGTGCCTAAAGCCAGTGGAAATAAAATGATTTGTGCCGTCTGCAGAAAACGGAAAGAATTATTGAGCAGGTTTCCATTCCCGGAACTGACACCTAACATAACATAAACAGTATCGAGAGGCTTGAAGAAAGCCTCTATTTTTATAATCAATAGTTCTATATTATTGCGTCTTATTGCGTACTGGTATAACCTGTAATTCATTTTTGAGAGGTGTATATGAGACTTGAAACCCTACGTCTGCTCACTCGGTTTTCTTACTCTGTATTAAATCTGTATATCAATAAAAAACGTACGACTGTAACCGTTGAAAAACTACAGGAAACGAAAGAAATCTGTAAAAATGGTGTTTCTGATGCTCTTGCAGGCTAAAAATACATCGCCAATTTAAATAGGTACTGAAAGGAATAATAACCTAATGATATCTCGTTTGATCCCTCAATTCCCTCACTCAGAACATCAGAGGCTCTTCCAATGGAGGCTGTCTTTCCTGGGATATTTATTTCAGTTGGGGACGATAAGATTTGCAAAACTGGCCTTGAGAAAGCATGATTTAAGTACAACTCAATTCATTCTTTCAAGGCTGCTCTATACAGAATCGCTGTCCTTCTTCAAAAACTGTCTTCTTTCGCACTTTCTTCAAGATTCATAAAGCGGATTTTTCTCTTGAAGATATTTACCGTTCTCTATCCATCGATACGTGAAGAGTCCGGATTGCATTCGTCCACACTTTATCGGAACAGCTTAAAGATTTCAAAAGAAAAACCGGTGATTTACTAGCGAGCTACTGTTTACTTTTTGAGCTTGAGCAGATGGATTAAAACAATTGGGCTTCTAAAGAAAACCGGCCCTCTTCCCATTGTTCAGATGGGACTTTTTATGGACAGTGATGGTATTCCTCTTGCCTTCCAGTGTCAATCCCGGAAATACCAATGAACAAACGACAATGGCCGACTGGAAAAAAACTATGAAGATTTTTCTGTCTAGACTACAGTCGTATGTTACGGATGGAGGGCTTTCCATTATCAACCGTATGAATGTAACTCCAAGGAATCGTGGTTTATCACAACACAATCCATAAAGAGTTAAAAGGTTTCTGAAAGAATGGTGTCTCGATTCCCAGACTGGCGTCTAAGGCAGTGGCACAAAGTATGCTGTTCGAACTGGACGAAGAAAAAAGACAGAGAAAAATCTTTTACAAAACGGTGGATAAATGAAAATGAACTTGAACAACATCTGATTGTATCTATTCCATCAAATACAGGGATTATCTAGGCCACGTTGGGCGGACAATCAGCCGTGCCCAAAACCTTATTACCAATAATCCAAAATGAACCACAACCGCCAAACCGATTTCCAAACGGTTTGTTCGCACCTGATGTCGCCGGAGGGAGAGCTGGCTGGGCAAACTTTTTAGAACTCAATGAAGATGTCATCCGAAAGAAGAACAGTATGACGGTTTCCTACGCTGTATGCGCACTAACGAAGGATGTTCGCGCCAGCTATGGTGGTAAACAAACAACGCTTCAGCGGAATCGGGGAATGCTTTCGCGTTGAAAGTAATTCAAAACACGACCGGTATACCTTACAGAGATGATAGGATTAGGCACACTTTACATGATTTGTTTCCTTTCGTTAATTCTCTACAGATACCTGATAAACAACTTGAAGCAAGTATTCATGTGACTTTGTTACATGTAATTAAAAGATATAGCTTTTCTAAAGATTGAGAGCCGGTTATCCGACATATGCAAACAAATTTGAGCGATCTGAAAAAGAAGCGCTGGAATTAATGGCGCTATGCGAATCGTCACTATATAGAAAATAGAAATATTTGCCATCAGACTAAAGAATAAAATCTTGTACGCACATCCTGATAACAAAGAAAAAACTCTATAAACCGCTTGTTCAACGATTTATAGAACTTTTACTATATGAACTATCAAGTCGGGATTATACCCTAAAACAAAATAAGCAACAGAAAAGTGAATAGGCGGCAGGAAGATCTTTCCAAGAAAATATCCGCGATTATACATTCGCGATTTTTCAAGCTTTCTGTACACTAAAATAAGGGATATGCAGGATTTTCTGCAGCTTAAATAGTAGCCCAATAGAATTATGGAAAAATAGTAGCCCTGGGATTTGCCGGGTTACTTATGAAAGTCAAGTGAGGTAAAGCTATGTGCTACGGATGCCTAGAAAACCGGTGGAATAAAACCGAGTTGTGCCGTCACTGCGAAAACAGAAAGATTATTGGGCAGGTTCCATTCCACCCTATAGCCCGGAGGAAACCATTCCCAAAATCATTGATTGACATTTAAACTAAGGATTGTAGCTCTCAGTGTTTGCCTGTTTCAGTTAGGTAGTTTACTAGGGTTCAAAACATGGCTATATCACTGCTTGCTCCTAAGTTAAAATGTAGAACACCCTCTCCTCCCCTACCCTGCAGGAGCATTGGCTGTTCCATGAGCTTTGGTGGATAAACTGGATCTGCTGGGAGAAGTTTCCCTTCAGTTGGTAAGACATCCAAAACCTGCATCTGTATATTACCATCCGATAGGGGTGTGGGAGGTGTGATCAGTAACAGAAAAATTGCTCCATGGAATGTTACATCCAGAGCTTGGACACATGATGCTTGATTTACCCATCCGGAGAGTTCCTTTACAGGCATTGCCTTCCATAAAAAATTGCTGAAAGGTACTGGCTGTGGTCCCTGCCATTGAATGGCAGGAAATACAACAGAGGGGCATCAAACTGGTAGATCGGAAGGGTTTGGGAAATCGAAACTGACCCATCGGCCGGGCGCTTTGCAATCTGATTAACGCTCGGTCGGAAAGGGTATTCTTGGGGCGGGTAATCCATCAGGGCCAGCTCTCCCTCTAATTCATGAGTAGCCAGACAATTAAGTAGTTATCTAAGACCAAGGAGTTGTAGTTTAGACCATTATATCATTCTGCCAACGAGATGACGACCAGAATTTTGGGTTGTTTACAGCTTGCTATAGATACCAAGAAACAAATGCCAAATAAGATTCTGGGTCTGCTTATAGGTAGTTTTTTACGAAAAATCATTAAATACTCATAAAACCATTACAGGGAAGTTGAACGACATGGATAAAGATGATTTACAAGGCAGGAGGAAGAAATTGCGAATAATGAAAGGCTAACACTAAAGGAATATGTAAGGCAGATAGAATTGAGAAAGTCAGAAAACGAAGCTAAATCGCGACAGAGGCATAAAACAAGGATATTAAAACAGAACATAAGAAACTTGAGAAACAAGATTGAAATTAAAAACTTATGGAAACAGTTTAAAATAGCTTCTCCTCAGGTTCTTTGTGGAGCCAGTTGTAGAGCATTTCATTCTTTTCGCCATGGCATGGTATATCCTCTGCTCAGGTAGAAACACCCTCAGGTTTTGCCTTCCTTTGCAGGTCTCCTTTTGGTTTTCGCCTGTAATTATTTTTCATAGTGTAAGACCAATCTGTTGATTAGTCGGTACGAAAGGAGAACAGTGCCGGCTGATAGCACTATTGGTGTATTCCTTTCGTAGTTTCTCACTTTTGGAACTCAAATCGGCGAGATGTAGCTCTACAGGTAGGAGGTCCCTGGGTTACGTATCGGAGGATCTTTGCATCTTTCAAAAAAAAGACAAGAAGAATCATGATGTGCAGTTATGAGCGCAGCCTTTCAGGGGACTTTCGGTACGCCTTTACAGCGCTACCATCTTGCCAGTGAGCTTTGTACCGTGGGGTATCTGCTACCTGCGCACTGCTCCTGCCATCTCTGCTTTAACCGCTTCATTTTTGCGAAAAACTGATGCGCATGGAGGAAATGCGGACTTGTATAACTGGTTGCCGGAAATGAATTGGTCTTCGCCCTATATACCCTGCTCTTGGGCACGCCTCTGGTCGGTATTTTATTTGTGTCCTGTGCCCATGGCAAAGGCTTTGTTTTCAAATATTTTCCAAATCTCACTTATCTTGGGATTTTTGTGGCAATCGCCATGATTCTCTGTGCAAGCCTTGCTCTAAGCCTGTCCATTATAATGGAATGCGGTATGCATATCATTAAACATCAAGACAAGGAGATTGGGTTTTTCTCTTGTCTTTCTTCTGAAAATCTCTTTACCGCCTGTTGTTCTCTGGGAGGAGATTCCGGGAAGGTGTTCCTCTCTTTTATCAGAGTACCTTGGAAATGCTAAGCAATGTACTCCCCTTTCGATCGTCCCCTATGTACGGCACTGGGGCGACCTCTCTCTTCTGCAGATGACCAACTGTTATATCCACCTCATCAGTTTTAGACTTTTTTTTTGGTTTGAGGCCTCATCCTGCTATTTTGGCTATCGCCATCAGTTATCTTTTCCGGAAATTACGGACTATGCCTGTAAAAATTCTTTTCAAAACAGACGAAGAAGAAATTAATAGACATGCCACTAGGCATGCTCAGTGATTTAGTATTCCTCAGGAAAAATATATTATTCTTTTATTACACCCAAAACGGTTATTAGGTCTTATCCTCCCGGCTTTGCAGCAAATTGTGACCTTCTCTCTTCTCGGTCTTTGAATCTTTGGTTCTAAAATGGTTACTCCGGTAGACCCTTTCCAGATTCTATCTGTAGGGTTTGCCACCCTTGGGGTAATTCAACTGAAAATTCTCTGGTCCTTACCAAATTACATTAACTCACTCAGTTCGATGTACTACTCCTTTCTTTATCTTCAACGGCAAATTACATTAGGTAGGCTACTCTCATATCACAGAATCGTCTGAACTTTCACATCCTCTCGTTAGCCTGCTAATATTTTCCCAAAGAGCATAGCTAAGTTCTTTCAACCAAGTCTTATTTGTCTCACCCCGGCTTTATTGTCCCCATGATCGACTTTCCCTTCTGACGATTATACCTTAGCTGCCTCTTCAAATATACTTTTTTGCTTCCATAGTCCCTTTATGCTATACTGCTTCGGTGTATGAAAAAGATACTGTGATTATTTTAAAAAGAATGCTTGATTATTTTGTGAAGAAGGACTTAAACATGAGTGAAAATCAGAAATCTCCGAGTGCCTGGGAGAAGGAAGAATATAAACACATACCCCCATTGACCTAAGGGAAGAGAGGAATATGAAATCGGACACATGGACAAGGCCCTCTCCTCATCCCATAGAGACTTTTAGCTGGGAGGAAATTCCCTGTCCATAGAAGGACAGTATCTGCTTTACTGCAACATGGAACCCTCTTTCCAGAGAGCTGGGAGAACGACTTTCCGACAGGGCTATCAGGTGGCAAACCTGGAGGGGATATGGGAAAATATGTTTTACAGCAAATCAAAAAGCTGCAAAACAGGAGGAACGACAGAAGGAAATTGAATTAAGCCCTAGAAAAATTCAAAAAGTCTATCTTTACCCCCTTTGCCAAGGCCATCAATGATTATGAGTTGATTAAAGAGGGTGATTCCATCTGCGTCTGCATTTCCGGCGGTAAGGATTCCATGATTATGGCAAAGCTTTTCCAAGAGTTAAAACGGCACAACAAATTCCCTTTACTCCTGCAGTTTTTCTTTTGTATGGATCCTGCGCCTATAATCGACAAGATTATTGATGAAAAATGCTGCTCTTCTGGGGATTCCCTTGGAGTTTTTCCAAAGCGATATTTTTGAATCGGTTTTCACCATCGACCTCTCTCCCTAGCTATGTTTGTGCCAGAATGCGAGAGGACACCTGCATTCAAGGCAAAGGAGCTGGGCTGCAACAAAATCGCCCTTGGACACCACTTTGATGATGTGATTGAAAACCGTCTTAATGGGAATGCTCTGAGCGGACAATTCCAGGCATGATGCTGACTTCATTCCACAAACTTTGAAGGGATGAGTTGATCGTCCTCTACTGTGTTCGGGAGGACATTATCCATTGTTGACCAGACTGCATAGAGTGCTGCAACTTACCGAAACCTGCAGCACCTGCCATGGACAGCACCACCAGCTCAAAGCGGCTGGAATTGAAATTGATTGCTCCTCTAAAGGAGGTTAATCCTTTTATCGAGAAAATATCTTCCGTTCCACGTGAAAAATGTCCATCAATACCATCTTGGGCCTAAAACCGACGGAGAGAAGCATTCCTTCTTAGAATGGTATGATGAAAGGGCTTTGAATTTTCCGAATACTGAAATTGAAATATAAAATATATTGCTATAATATAACTGATTAGGGTGAAATCCTTCTTCAGAGATCTAGAGCTGTAGTCTAATCATATCTTTCGCCTCTATCATGCATGTCTATAAACATGGACTTTTATAGAGCTCTACCTTTGTTTCATGTCTTACCATAACATGCACTCTATGAGAAGATATCTTTGTATAAAATTGTACGTTACGTACTCTGCCTTTTATCTGCACTTTTAGCGTACTCCTTAGGTTTTGTATCAGGACTTTAGTCTGACTCAGCGACTTTTTTCTTTCGCACTCAGAAACAACATTTCAATTCCGGTTTAGTACAATACTCTCACTCCTATAATCTTTGCTTTTGTAGTCTCCGGGTATCTTTAATCCTTTTGTGCATCTCTATCCGCGTAATTAATACATCATTGCCGGGATAAATGTTTAATTTGTCCGAACTCTGCCCATTACCGGTAATTTGTCTTTGCATGATAGAGTCAAGCCCAATAATTATCCTCTCCAAAGATTAATCCGATTATTTGCCAGAGGATACGAACAATTTCCAGTTCATTTGCCCTTCAGTAGATGATTAATCTTTTTCATTCCCTTTAGCCTTCTCTTTAGCTCATCAGCTCTTCTACAATTTACAGCAGTTTGAAAAGCACTGTTATAATACTGCTTGCTTTTTCTGTAGTTCAGTCCTGATTTGATAGTCTTCATAGAGCTAGAGAGGATCATGCTTTTCCTGACTTACAAATCCATATGTTATCCTGCTCGTCCCATCTCGATCCAAAACCTCACAATAGTGAGTAGTAAAAGATTAAAGAAGCATTCTTCTTATTGACCGATTTATCCTTATACAAACTAATCATATTTTCCACAAGAGTTTTGTGAAAATGATTTTTCACTCATCAACCAAAAGATCAAAACCTTCTTTTAAAGAAGCAATCTATTATAGTATATGTAATCCCTTTGTTGAAAATTGCCAGACAAGATATAAATCAACTGACTATCAGAAAGATACTTCTTCCTGTTAAAACCAATCTGTAATTATGTTCGTCCAAGCTTTGTAAATGTTCAATATTGCCATCAAAAATACGCATAATATTTTCCAAAACCAAAGTATCTATGCTGCATAATTTTTAAGGCTTTGAAAATCATCATGATAAGTCTCTGCTCCATTTCCAAAACTTTCGAAATAAATAGCTTTGTACTCTCTCTAAGACAAAAATACTGGATATATCCTCCAGCAATGTCTCCATACTCATCCATTTTTCTCGAAAGAACTATCTTCATACAGTTCATGAATACGACTTTTTATAATATCTATACAGCTTTTCCTCTTTAAAATTGCCTAGATTACTGAGAGATATGTCCGTAGACAATAAACACTCATACTTATAAATAAAAGCCTCGCATGATAAAAGACTATCTCCAATTCAACACTCGTCATAGTCATAGTGTGTTTATCTTCTAAGCGAAAGTCTCCTCAAAATAGAATAGCAAGCATCCAAAAGCTCAATGCAGAGGTTTTTCCGGAAGTATTTTTCCAATAAAATGCCATCGTATTATAAACATATAAATCAGGCGCAATCTCCTGCAGTTCATACTCTTATCTTCTGCAGTCTTCCTCGATTTATCACCAAATCATTAGTATATCCTCTCATACAGTTTTTAAAAATTTTTGGCTTTACATAGTAATTTCTATCCCTGCACACCTCCTTTTCCTGCTTTTTATAGTATATCAGCTGAAACGTGATTTAAACAATATTTTGTTTTAATCTTTATTTATTCTGCAAAAATTCATGATTTGTACTAATATGTTGATAATTATATGATCTATTTTGTTTTCTAATCGAAAACTTTAGTAATTTTGGTTTGAAAATCAGTGCTAAAGTTTTTGAAATTTTTATGCTATAGATTTCAATTTTAAATCTACATTCCAATCAAGGTTTTACCCCACATGCAAGCAGGAACCGCTAATAAACTCACGAATTATGGAGTTCTTTTCGAATGGACCCGGCTTACAGGAAGCTATAGTCCAGGAACTTTAGGAGACGCTTAGCCCTGGTAGGCAGGACTGTCATGTTTCAATCTGGAACAACAGAGGCTGGGCAAAATCTTCAAAACTGCAAGCTCATAAATCAACGCAGAGTTTACCATCACATCCGCTCCCTCCTGGAAGGGAAAATGTAGTGTCTTCGCCCTGTCTTACATTTTTCCAGATAGAAATGGTATCTTCCGCAGAATAGCCTCTGGTCTGTTATCTCTACCATTCTTCTAAGCTAGGCGAACATCCGTTGTAGAATACGGTTATGCTCATCAATGTTTTGAGGTGTTAATGCTGAAATGCAATGCGGAACTTGCTTTTCTCCGGTAAGGAGGTACATTAAGTCATTCAAGCAGTGAATACCCTCGACAACCAAGACATCCTCTCGCCTCCATTTTCAGATAATCTCCTTATACTCTCTTTCCCCTGTGAAGAAATTGTAACGGGGAAGTTCTACCCTTTTCTCCGGAAAGAAGAGAGAGCATATCCTTGTTAAACAGCTCCAAATCCACGCACTGAATGGACTCAAAGTCGTACTACTCTTCTCATCTTTAGGGCGCCTCACTCTGGCTCTGAAATAATTATCTACAGAAATAGCATAGGGCTTTTAGTCCATGCTGAAAGCTGAATGCTTAAACGCTTGAAAAGCTGGTTTTTCCTGAGGAAGAAGGTCCTGCAATCAGTACCACTCTTCTCCTTAAAGATAGACATGGCGATACTACGATTTGCTTCTCAAAATAAGCTTCCTGCATCAGAATAAGAGAATCCGTATCCCTTGAACAATCTGCTTATTCAATGCACTCGATATCCCTGATTCCCACCTTTTCTGGCCCAAAAGGGAGGATTCCTTTTGCACCTGATAAAGCTTATCCATTGACAGAACTCCGAAGTCTTCATTGGGCTTCTCCCGGAGTAGGCAAAAGCAGGATAAAACCGTCTCCATAGGGAAGTAAATCAAACAAAGTCACATAGGAAGTATTTTGCAAACATATAGCCGTAGAAATAATCCTGAAATTCCCCAGGAATAGATATTGACACGGCTGGTCATACGATAACGGAAAAAGCTCCTCCTTGAATGCATATACCCACCTCTCGGAAGACGCTCTGGCATCCTCGGTGGAAACGGAACGCTTCATAATCGGCATCTTCTTCTCCGCATACTCCAAACATAGAAGCTCTTCACCTTCTCCAAGAGCTCCTTTGTAATCTCTCACATCTCCGGAAAGGTAGCCATAAAAACCTCCTCCCAGAGTATAATCCATATTTACCCGAAATCCCTGGTGTACATCCTTACAATGATGGTAAAAGCCTTAAAAGCATAAACACGGCAGAGCGGTGATAACCTTCATACCGATACTATCTTCAGGTTAAAAAGCTGCATTCTCGATCCACATTGGGGATTCTCTTGCAACTCTCATAAATACGCTTTCCAAAGCGCACCAAAACAATGGGATACTCCTCCGTGATCTCTGAAACAAGTGAACCAAAGTCTTGAAACCATTTCCTCTCTAACTCTACCACTCTTCCTTTTGCTGTAATCTTCATGGACATCCCTGACCTTTCTATTTTGTTTTTACATAATTTTTCCTAAGAAAAACTTCCTTCCCTCGACGCAATCTATCTTAGGAAAATGTCGGCTGAATCTGCTCTCGCTATAAGGCACTGAAGAAGGCTCCAGCCGTAGTGCCCTGCATTAAGGAGATTAAGCCCCCTCCCAATGCATCCACTGCATCGTGGTGTCCCAGGTCCCTCAGATATAAGCGTCTGCACCTAAAGCAATCACATCCTTAATAAAGCTTCTTCCGGAACTGACAAACCGCAATTTTTCGGATAGGCTTTTCCGCTGTCAAAGTACTCAATATAGGGAAAGTTTGCCTTTTCTTTCACATAGGCTCCAGTTCTCGCAGGAAAATGCCTTATCCACCCTGGTATAAAATCCTATCCCTGAACGGCCCTCTAAAGATGGAGAAACTTCCTGCAGTACCCCTCCCTTTTTCCAGGAAAGCTTTAGAGCAAATCAAATCTCCATCCCTTCCCTTTCACACTGTCGGTTGGTATGTATGCAAAGACGGAAATCTTATGTTCCGCCAAAGTAAGAAGTAATCTTCCCTGTTCATTGTCTCCGGTAACTGATTTCATCCCCTGAAAGATAAAGGTGGTGGCTCAAAATGAACATTCAAGACTGGGCAATCGCCTCTTCCACCGACCTCTCTGCACATCCAGACAACGTAGACCTTGCTAAGCGTTTCTTCTTCCTTCTTTCCCAACAAAACCCACATTGTCCCAGTGCTCTGCATATTGTTTCGCGCAAATTCCTCCAAAAGGAAATCAGCTCTTGTTTTTCATTATTTCTCCTAGTTTATTTCTCCTATCCAAAGTACCAAGCCTTCTTCATCCGTTCCAGCTTTCTGCTATCACTTTTTGGGGATTTTTCAAAAGCTTATTTCTTCCAAATGTCTTTCCTCATCCTCTAAAAGCTCCTTTAAAACAGTGATCCTTGCCAGAGGAGCTCAGCTAACTCCCATTCCACTTTGGATATTTTGAAGAATCCAAAGTTTTTCCTCGGTCTCCGATTTGTTCCTCCGATCTTCAGGCTCGACTCATTCCTGCATCCGGTAAGTTTCTCCTGGAAGAATCCTTGTCCCTTTCGCTTTTTAGCTAATATAATGCGATAGAACTTATTTTTCTCCTTCACATAGCAGTCTTCCACAAGCTCCATATAGGATATAAAAAGCGCCGAACCTCTCATAGTCGATTGGGGAGAGAGCAAAAATCGTTTCGAAACTCCTCTATTCGCCTTCCAAAATCTGTATCATCAGCATCCCCCATACCGGAGGAAGAAGATGCTACATTCTCCTCTTCCAAGGCTTCCAAGCCATTCCCAGACGGCAAGTGATTTTGTCCTCCAGCCCTCTGAAACGCACATTTTTCTTTTGCCATCTCCAAAGGCTCTTTTCCGATATCGCAGGCAAAAGCTTTCTCCGCCTTTCCCGCCTCTAAATAAGGCAATGGCGGCATAGCCATGGTCGCAAACCGATATCCGCAATGACTGTCCACCACCGGATATAAGTCCACCATAGTCTGTATCCTTGCCCCAAGTCCCTTCATCTACACACACTCTTTAGGGAGAAAAGAAATCTCTGAAACCTTTTTATCTTCCCCTAAAACTCTTTTTCGCCTCGATATACCGGCAAAGACTATATTTCTGTAAAAATCCAATCTCTATATCCAAACTGTAATTCTGCGAAGCCAAATATAGCTTTTTAAGTCTTTTTATCCAGAAAAAGCCGGAGAAATGCTCCCACTTATCCTTCTCCTGAACAAACGGGAAAAGCTCCTCTCCGTCCATAGCCCCTGCAATAGCCTTTTTCAATCCCCCTGCACTTAATCTGCCGGATAAAGTCCAGAGCATTCTTTCCTCTTCCTGTCTTTCCGGATCCAAATGATACAGGTCTCCATGATAAAGCGCCATACACTTTTTGGTATTTTTCTTCCTCCTCGGAAACTGTCCATGATTTCCTGTACGGCCTTCCCTCCTGTAAAGAAAGGAAGACCTGCCTGCAAAGCTCCTCCCTAAGGTCCTCTGCCTTGATGTACTGAGAAACCGGCCCAATCCACTCCTCCTTTTGCAGTAGGATGGAAAGGAACTGCTCCTCCAAATTATCCGTTAAGCTCTTTTTTCCTGCTTATTTTCCTCCTGTCTTCCCTGCTTTGGAAAGATAAAAGGAAAGCTGGATTTTTTTCTTCTCCCTTTGTACCAGATACAAAAGATTCTCCGCATGGATAAAAAGCTGCTCTTCAGCCACTGCCTTGCACACAATTTTTCCAGCTCCACAGGGTCGGAAAAGCAATCCCTAAGCAGGGCGGCAATCGCTCCATATAGCCCCTGCATTTCTCCTGATCTTGCAGGTTGAAGCCGGACTTAATTCCTCCACCTCCCACAAGAAGGCATTTTTGCATTATGAATCCGCTCCAGAAGGGCATCCTTCTCTCTCCGCCTTTAGAAAACTCATCCGATCCTTATAGGGCTTTAGGAAATGACCTTTGCCTGAATCTCCTTTTCCCGTAAGATGGGAATGGCTCTTACAGCCTTTCTTCCTGCATTGTCACCGTCAGCTAAAGGAGTACTGTAGAGGTAAAACGCTTTAGAAAGGGCGGCCTGTTGCTCCGTAAAGGCGGTTCCCACGCCGCCACCGCCTCTATACAGCCTGCCTGATGCATGGAAATCACATCCATATAGCCCTCACATAGAATCAGATAGGATTCCCCTGCTTCTTCTGGCAAAATTCAGGCAAGAGATTTCTGGATTTGTCAAAAAGCTTTGGTTTCCGGAGAGTTTAGGTACTTGGCCCCTGTCCCCCATAACTCTTCCCCCAAAACCGATTACCCGATGATGAAGGTCCATAATGGGAAAAATCACTCGATTAAAAATTTTATCTCGAACACCGTTTTCTTTAAAAGTAAATAAACCGGAAGTTCTCGTAGCAAGGAATCCTCATAGCTCAGAGATTTACAATATTGATACAGGGCATCCTTTTTCCTGTACCGCATAGCTAAGTCCGAAATGGGTAATGCTTTCCCGCTTAAGGCTCTCTTTTCCCAAATACTGTAAGCCCAGCTTTCCCTTGGGACTGCGAAGCTGCTTTTACGAAGAAAAAGGGGCGGCATTTTTATTGATTTCCAAAAGCTATACCGAAGGTCCTCTTCCCTTTATTCACACCGCTGCTTTTTCAGGAAGAGTGACATTTGCCTGCTCTGCCAGCTGCTCTGCTGCTCCACAAAGCTTAGATTCTCGTACTCCATCATAAAAGCGGATGCTGTCCCCCTGCCTCACTGCAGCCAGAGCACAAAAATCTGCTTCCGGGGAAACAGAAAAGAGGGAGTTTTCTCCCATGAAAAAGGACAGAGCCCAAAGTAGCTGGAGCCCTTCTTTTTCAAATGTACATATTGTCCTATTAAATCCACGATATCCGTTCTTTTGCCGGATTTCCCCTACGATATCTTCTCCATAGTACATATCAGTCCTTCTCCCAGGCCTTCGGAACAAAAATACTCCATGAACTTGTGGCTGCAATACTCATCCGTCATGCCGGAAATGTAATCCGCAACAATGTGGTCCAAAAGGAGCTTGGGGATCTTCCTTCCTTCCTCTTTCCCCCTTTTTCAGCAGAAAACGATACTCCTCCGCCATTTCCAGAGGATGCTCCTGATAAAAGGAAAAATAAGAGCTTCAGCATGCCGTCTACCTTCCACTCCTCTTCCTTGGCCTTACTGCTGGTGTAAACGTTTTGAAACATCCACTTCGTAAGCCTCTGCATATTTTTCTTCCATTATGGGTTCCATGGAGCTTTTTCCTTCCCTGGAAGTAAAGATGACGGAGCGAATCAGCATTCAGTCGCTCCTTGCGGTAAAGCCCAGCACCTTCCGATATTCTGCCGGAAGCTTTCTTCCTCCCGGAAAAGCCCTGCCCGAACTCCCGTCATCCACATCATGGTTAAGTAGGCAATCTTATCCGCAAAGCGAACCGCCTGCCCCTCCAAAGTCTTCGGTTTTCCTGAGCTTCTATGATTTTGTATGCTCGTCCCTGAACCCTTTACTAAGATTCAGTCCTCTGCCGTTTTTCTCTAAAATCTCCACAATCCGTATACTGCATCCACATGGGAAAAAGCCTCCGGAGCAAAGCTTGTTTAAAGCTCTCTCCTGCATGACCAAAGGGAGTGTGCCCTAAATCATGGCTTCAAGGCAATGGCCTCGGTCAGGTCTTCATTGAGGCGAAGCGCCTTGGCAATGCTTCATGGCAATCTGACCTCACCTCCAGGGTATGGGTCAGTCTGGTACGATAACGATCCCCTCCGGCTGAATAAAAAAACCTGGGTCTTATGCTTTAGCCGACGAAAGGCCTTGGAATGTAAAAATCCTGTCTCTATCTCTTTGGAAAATGGTTCGATATCATCCTCTTCCTCCGGAAGATCTCTTCCCAAAGAATCCATCTGCTACAACAAGCAAAGGAGAGAATCTCCTTCCATTTTCTCCATTTCTTCTCGAATATTCATCCTGCTCCTACCTCCTGATCAAAGCAAACAACAGTTCCTTTTTATAATAAGCCCTGGAACAGGAGAAGTAAATGAAAATTGCAAAACAAACGGAAATAGTTTAGGAGGAAGGCTGCATTTTCACACCCTCCCCTTATTACATTCCTCCAAATATCTGGGAAAGTTCTCATAGCCCCACTTGCTTACGCAGAACAGAAGGTAAACCAAAGAACCGATGGGAAGAATCAAATTACTACGATAAAGTCCTCAGAGTCCAATACATCCCTGCCGCCAATCAGCTTTAAATCCTTCCAAAGATTATAGCCAAGAATACAGGGAATACTCAAAACCAGAATCAGAATACAGTTTACATGATAACCGCCTTCTTTCTGTCCCAGTGGAAGTTATCAATACTGGTGAAATGAGGTTTTCAAATACCGCAATAACGGTGGAAAAAGCTGGCAAAGGTCATAAAAACAAAGAAGAGGGTTCTCAGATTCTTCCTCCCTGCCATGTGCATAAACACTCTGGGTAAGGTGAAGAAAATGAGGGAGGACCTGCATTTGGCTCAACATGAAAGCTAAAAACAGGCAGGGAAGATAATTAAACCGAAAGGACAGCTCACAAAAAGGGTGTCCAAAAGCACAGATTTTGATTCCTCTCCTGTTAGGGAATAGTCCTCCGACATATGGAACCGAAATCTCCATGGCTGCAACCCCAGGGAAAAGGGGTGAAAAAGGCCTGATTCATGGCCTGAGAAATTACATGAAAAAGTCCGATTTCCTTTTACCTTTTCCGGATTGGGGAAGAGTAGAACTGCGCCCTCCAGGGCTCCCGGCAGCATCAGGCTATGAACCGCCAAAACACAATCAAGAGTAAAAAGGCAGGCCATCATGATGGTAGTAATCTTTTTCCAGCCCCCTTTTGCAGTCCTATGAGCAAACCAAAAGCCCCCTATAACTGTAATCGCTACTATATAGAGTCATTTCCTCCGGACGACTGAGCATGGTTCCAAAAACATTTTCCACTTGAGAGGGATCAATTTTTAGAAAATGTTCGAAGGCAAATTTAAAGAAATAAGAAAGCATCCAACTCGAAACGGTGGTGTAGTACATCATCAAAAGATAACAGCCCAGAATATCAAAACCCAGCTGTGCAAATGCCACTTGGTACCCTTTGGGCTCCAAAAACCTCATAGGCTTTACCACGGACTTCTTGCTGGCTCTACCCACTGCAAGCTCCATGGTGAGAATGGGAAGACTGATTAAAAGCAAGAAACAAAGATAGAATAAAACAAAGATTCCCCGCCGTTTTGCTCCTACCAGATAGGGAAACTTCCAAACGTTACCGATTCCGATGGCACAACCTGTGCTCACCAAAATAAAGCTGATCTGTGATTTAAAACTTTCTTTCATTTTTACCCTTCCTAGATAAGAACAGGAGATGCCTAGGCATCTCCCACTGCTTGCTTAGCAGTCGATGCGACTGATTCGAACCAGCGCGACCTCATGCGTCCCGAACGCAGCGCTCTACCAAGCTGGAGCCACTGCATCGTTTTGAATATATAGAACAAAGGAGATTATGTTTTTCCCTTTGTTCTGTCAATTATTTTCTGTCTTAGCGACTAAAAATTTGCAAAATATATAAAAAGAAGCTATTTTATCCCTGCTTGCTCCGGAATGGCCTTTGCCAGTGCAAAACGATTGACTGCACGATGGAACGGGAATCCTGTAAGGAGGACTTTAAGCCGCTCAGATGCTCCTCTGCGGTATCCAGGAACGGGTAATAATGGTTTCCAGGCTTTGCCAGCATCTCATCTGTGTAGCGAATGGCATTATTGCGAATCTGGTCAGCATCCGCCACCGCATTGTTTACGATACCGTCTGCCTGTTTCGAGCGTCCTGCAAAAGCGCATTTGCCTTCCTCATAAGCTCTTCTGCATAATTTCATTGTCGGAAACCATCTCTCGGTCTGGGTTCTGGCGTCATTTAACATCATATCCGCCTGAGCCTTTCGCATCAGCCAGGATAGCATCCTGCTGGGAAACTAATCTTCTGATACTTAATCTCCTCAGAACCCTGAAGGCGGAGCTCCACCAAAGTTCCTCCATCTCTTCCTTATTTACTAAAATCTTCGTATTGGACAAAGGCTGATACTCACAACTATCAATGTATTCCTCAATTTCTCCAATCAACTGCTCAATTCTGCTCATATCCCCTCCGTCTCTCTTGTTCATCAAATTTTTCTTCATAGCCTCTTCCACATCTTTTCGGAACAAAGGCTGATATATCACCATGAAAGGACGTAAACTCTCTACAGTACTGGAACTTAAATACGAATATTTCAAACTGGTGGCAAGGAAAATGGTATCCACTTCCTCCGCAATCACCCTTATTGGTCTGAGCTAGCTGCAACTCAAACTCAAAAGTCCGTTACCGCCCGCAGGCTCGAACAATGATATTGGCATGGATTTTTTCGCATAGTCCACCGTTAAGCCGGTGAAGCTATGCACCTCAACATTGTCCCATTCCTTCGTGTGTTCAGAAATCATTCTAACACGTTCTTCCATGGAAAACAACGGAGTCTTCTGCCGGTTTTGCAGTACACCCACGATTAATTTATCCACCATTTTCCGGCTCTCGTTCAATCACATCCAAGTGCCCTGAAAGTCACGGATCAAAGGAGCGGATCAACCTATCTTCATACAGCCTCCTGTAAACGAAGAAAGATATGCTTATTGGTCTTGTACAGCTTCTCCCGAAGAATTCGATATCCTTCCTCTTCCATGTCGGAAAAAAATCTCTTCCAACGCCGCCTCTACAACAAAAACCGTATCCTTCCCCACCATAGAGGACTTTACCAGTCTCCGAAGGGCTTCCTTTGCCAAATCCTCGCCATAGGGAGGATCTAAAAAGACGATACCGAAGTGATAGTCCTTTCCCTCCAGACTCTTAAGGCACTGTGGAAATCACCTCATATACCAGAGCCTGTTCCTGAAAATGACAACAGGGCGATATTTTGCTCATACAGGTCAAGGCCTCTTCCGCTGTCGTAAAAACTGCTCTTTTTCGCCCCTCTGGACAGGGCTTCAATTCCCAGAGCACCGCTTCCCGCAAAAAGATCCAAAACGTCCTGGTCCACTAAGTCAAATTGTAAAATATTAAATAAGGTCTCCTTGATTCGATCCGTGGTGGGCGGGTATCCTTCCCTCCGGCACCGAAAGCAAAAAGCCTTCTGGCTGAACCTGCAATAACCTCATACCACTCTCCTTTTCCCTCATATTAAAGCGAAAAATACAGTTCATTGTAAAGGATAAAGATTAATTTTTCTCACAACTTCCCTATTTTTATAGCAAGCTTTTCCATGCGAGTATACGCCAAGGATTTTTCGCCAAATTTTGTATCCCCTGGTATTCTCTACCTAGCTATTCTTTAGAACTATCCTCTATTCGAATATTCTTACCTTTAAGCACTTTCTGTAAGGAGGCTTTGGAAAATCTCTTTCATCCCCTGATGCTCCGGTTTTTCCAAGAGAGCATCCTCTCCAAAATGGTTTTTGCCGCTTCTCTTGCCTTTGAAAAACAACTCCTCATCCCGTAGAGTGATCCGCAAAACGAAATTGCAGGGGGCCGGACTGCCTTTTCTCCAAAGAACAAATCCCCGGCCTCGTGAAAGGCCAAATCTTCCTTGGCACAGTAGCTGTCATTACTGTCCCGAATAATGGACAGTCTTTTTGGGACTTTTCATCTTCTTTACGATCCATAAAGATCAATAGCTTTGTAGCTCCTGACCTTCCCACCCTGCCTCCGCAGCTGGTGGAGCTGAGCCAGACCGAAACGCTCCGCATTTTCAATCAGCATAACCGTGGCATTGGCCACATCCACTCCCACCCTCTACAACGGTGGTGGACAGAAAGAATTCTTGTCTTTCCGGAAGAGAAGTCCTGCATCACCTGCTCCCTTTTTCTCCTGATTTCATTTTTCCCATGCAAAACCGTAAAAAGAATAATCCTTGCCAAAATACTGCTTTTAGATTTTTTTCTGATAGGCGGTAACACTTTCCACGGAAAGATTTTTCATTTTCCTCCACCAAGGGACAGATAATATAGGCCTGTCGCCCTTTGTCCAGTTCCTTCTTGATAAAGGAAAAGGCCTTCTCCCGATCCGCAGGGGAAAGCAGGGCGTTCTTAATAGGCAGACGATTGACCGGTTTTTCCGAAAGCAGCAGGTAGGGCACAGCGCCATAGAGCAGCTTTTACCAAAGAACGGGGAATGGGTGTTGCGGGAAAGGTAGATGCAGTGATTTTGCCCTCTTTCCAAACGGTTTCTTTCCTGAATCCCTGAAGCGGTGCTGTTCGTCAATCACCAACATTTTTCAGATTGGAAAAGCCAAGCCCTCCTGAATCAAAAGCCTGAGTACCGATTACCCCCAGAATACTGCCATCTTTAAGTCCCTGATAAATTCTTTTCCTTCTCCTTCTTACTGCTGCTGCCAATCAGTAAGGCTATAGGAATCTCCCATTGATTTTTCAAAAAGCAGTTCCTGCAGTTTTTGAAAATGCTGTTGCGCCAGAACTTCCGTAGGCACCATAACGGCAGTCTGTAAGCCCTTGCATAGCCATAAGATATAAGGCATAAAAAGGTCAAAATGGTTTTTCCGGAGCCCACATCTCCCTGAACAAAGCGAAGCAGCCTCTCCTTGGGAAAATACCCTATCCATCTCCTCCAAAGCCTCTTTTGGGCATTTGTCAGGCTAAAGGGTAGCCCTCTGTTGAAATTCTGTACTTTTTTCCTCGAATTCTTCCTCCTGTCTCGAATTCGAGAGAAAGTCCTCTCCTTTTCCAGAAAGAGACTGTAGTAAAACAATTCCTCAAAGGCCAGACGCTTTTAAGCTCCTCCTGCCTCCTCCTCTTCCTCTTTGGCAAATGCAGGTATTCCATGGCCTGTCTTTATTACATAGCCCTTCTTTCCAAAAATCCTGAGGAAAAGCTTCTGAATCTCAGGTTCTTCCTTAAAAATCTCCTGAATACATCTTTCTTCTTAGGGCATTTCCAAGCCCCTTTCGAATGGAATAGATAGGCTCTAGGCTCTTTCTTTTTCCTCGTACTCCAAAGAAAAATCTTAGGCTGCTGCAGAATAAAATGCCCTCGAAAGCTTTTTGACCTGCCCGAAAAACACCAGCTTTTCTTCCCTTTTTAAAGTTTTTTTAAAAGATAGTTTGCATGAAAATATTGAATCAAGAGCTTTTCCACTCATCCCTCGGCGGAGCATTGCAACATTGAAAGCTTGGTATTTCGTAAAACCCTGGCATCCTCTAAAAAGCACAAGAGAAAAAGCCATCCACTCCTTCTCCCTGGCTTCCTGATATAGAACTAAAGCTTTAGGATATTGCAGATAGGAAATAGGAAAATCCTCTAAAAGATCTTCCTTGGTGTAAATATTCATCTTATGAAAAAGAGCGGCGGTTTTCTCCCCCCACCCCTTAATCCTTTCCACAGCATCCTGAAGCATAAATCTCCTTTAGACTCTTTCCCTTACAAAAACAACTGCCATCCCTACCTATTACCGCCGAAGGACAGGCAGTTGGAACTGTCCCTCTTTTCCTATAGGTATCTTAAGCCATCGTTATTTACTGAAATAACTGTCCCTCATCAAAAACAAGCTTATCAATTCCTCCGGGTAGCTTTTAGCTTTCTGCGTTATAGCTTTGAAACGGTGGGCAATCTGAGCCCGCCAGTACTTGCTGAAAGCGAGCGAAGCGACGCTTGAAGCTTAGTACTGCTACGAGGGCGAGCTTAGCGAAAGCATGCCCCGGTGCAAAGCTATAACGTAGAAAAGCTAGTGCCCTGAATTAATAAAGCTTTGTTTAAATAGCGAATACATTTCTGTAAAAACGACTCTTACTCTAGGAAAGAAGATAATAGTACACTGCCTGTCCTCCGGCGTGAACCTCCACCTCAGATTCGGCATATACTCCAAAAATCTCCTTTCTCCAAGGCCTTAGCCTCTTCTTCCGTTACTCCCTCTCCATAGTAAAGACTCAGGATTTCTCCCTCTCCCATCTTCTCTAGGCCTCCTCATAGCCAAGGAAATGCTTTTTCAGCGGAAAGTAATCCCTGATCTCCCAGGAAAAGGATGTCTCCTTATGGATTTCTTCCGTCAATGCTGGTATCTCGAACCGCATAGTAATTTCTCCGGAAGAAACCATGGACAGGCTGTCTTCCATACCCTTCCTGGTTTTCCTCCACCGTTCCCTCCGGCTGGAAGGAAATCATAGCGGAAATTCCCTGGGGATAGTCTTATCAGGCACTACGGATACGGAACGATCCTCCAGAATATCCTTTACCTGCTGAGCAGCCAGTAAAATGTTCTTGTTATTGGGTAAAATAAAGACATGCTTGGCATGAATTTTCTACCGCAGCACACAAATCTTCGGTGGAGGGGTTCATGCTCTGTCCTCCGGAAAACTACTCGATCCACCCCAAGGTCTAAGAAAATATCTCTCAGTCCGTCACCGGAGCATACTGCACAAAAGCCGAAGTCCTTTTTCCTCTACAGATTCAGACTCTTTGGGAAACGCCTGCATCCTTAGGCTCTTCCTCCAGCTTTTCCATGGCGGAAATACGGGAAGCATCCTCAATCAATCCTCATGATGCTCAAGGCGCATATTGTCTACCTTCATTTTTGGAAAGGAGTCCCAGGGTAAGGCCCTTCTCAAAGGCATCTCCCGGATGATTGGTATGTACATGAACCTTAATCAAATCCTCGTCAGAGAAACAAACGATAGAATCACCGATACCGGAAAGGTAGTCTCTAAGCTTTTCCACTTCTTCATCAGAGAAGGGTGGTCACCATTGACCATAAATTCCGTACACAACCGAAACGAATGTCCGCAGTGGATATCTCTCCTGCTCTTTTCTCTCACCCGTTAATGCGGAAACACCGAATCTTCCCTAAATTCCAAATCCAGTTCAATCTTCTCGCCCTTTAAGGAACGTAAAGCCCCTTCCAGTACACACATTAAACCGGCTCCACTGAATCCACCACTCCTGCCTCTTTCAAGACAGGAAGCATATCCGGAGTTTTCTTTTAAAACCTCATCTCCGTAGGCTACTACCTTCTCCAAAAAGAGGCAAAATCTCCTCTTCCGTTAGAGACAGCTCCATAATCTTATCCGCCATCCCCTTGGCTACGGTTAAAATAGTACCTTTCCTTCGGCTTCATTACCGCCTTTATAGGCTGTTTCCACAGCTCTTTGGAAGGCCTTCGCAAAACAATGCTGTCAGCTTCCTTTACTTCCAATAATTCCTTCGTAAATCCACGAATCAACTGAGACAGGATAACGCCGGAGTTTCCTCTGGCTCCCACGAAGAGATCCGCTGACATCGCCTTTACAAATCTCCTTTTAAGCTTCCTCCCTCAATCTTTTGCTACTCCTTTGCTGCGTGGAAAGGATTGTCATGGTCATATTGGTTCCTGTATCTCCGTCCGGAACCGGGAAGACATTTAACTCATTAATCAAATCCTTCTTTGCATTCAGCTGATTTGCCCCGGCTAAGAAAGCCTTCTGCAAATCCCTTTGCACTTAGTACTTTTACCCACAGGTAAATTCCTCCTATTTCTTTGAAACTTAATCGATTACCCGAACCCCTTCATATACATTGATTCGTTTAACTTTCATTCCTGTAAACTGTGAAATTCTGTATCTTACACTTTCCATCAGGTTTTCAGCCACAGCCTGAATGCTCACGCCATAAGCCACAATCACATGGAAGTCCAGACTGATTTCATTTCCCTGGATATCCACGGAAATGCCCTTGTGATAGCTTTTCCTGCTTCAAAAGCTTTGCCAGTCCCTTTTCCGGAAATGGGAACCGCAGCCATTCCAACAATACCAAAGCAAGAAACTGCTGCATTTCCTGCGTAGCTTGCAACGACTTCTTCGGAGATTTGTACCTCACCGTAATGAGAGGAGATTTTTCCTTTCATTGTCTTTCCTCCAATCCCTATCTTCTGTCTATTCTTAGTCATTATAATTTTTCCCTTAAGCAAATGCTCCTATGCCCTAAGAACAAGCTTGCTGTAATGAGAATTTTGTATAGTATACTCCCATTTTCCTTATTCTGAAAAGAAATCTATTGTTGTTCAGGATGAATGAACTGTCTCTTTTCTTTTGATCTGCTGACAGAATCTTCCCTTTCCCCTTTTTAAAAATTCCTTTGCTTCTCTAAAAGATAGGAGGATAGTGCAAAAAATCCGGCAGATAAAGGCTACAATCATCCCGTAAAAAATCGGATCTTTGTACTCCCAGGATATTGTGGCGGCAAGCTCCGGCAAAGCGCTGAACAGATATAAAAAGAGGCAAAAGAAAGGCAATAATGCTGACTACTAGAGCCAATGCCTTTCCTTTAAACATACTGGCCTGTACCGTAACACATAAAATTGCCATGGTGGAAAGAAAACCCAAAAAGGCCGCTGCAGTGGCAAGAAAACGAATCACATAAAGACTTAACTCTCCAAAACCCTTTCCGCTCAAAACTAGATTCCAAAACATTTCAAAAAAATCCTTATATGTATCCATATCAATGCCAAAGTAAGCTACATTAAAACTAAAAATCAGCACAATTACTACTCCTGCCAAAAAGGTACTTACTAAGCTTTCAACAATCTTTTGCCAATAAGAAATAAGCACTGTGTTTTGGCAGCATAAAGAGCATATAGCCCTGGGTTGTATTTAAATCCTGCTTAGACTGGCCATACTGGATAATCCCAGAATAAAAATCACCAGAAAACTGAAGAAAACCAGTAAACCTGCACCAAGACCGGCTACTACAAAATTATCCGTTGCTGTTCCCAGCATCACAAAGGCCTGAAATAAAAAGGCAAAAAGCCGCAGAGAATCTTCATAAAAGGCGGTTTTCATTTCATATTGTAGTAATGTCAGCATTTAGCCTCCTTCTTTTTCCCAAAAGACTTCTGTAACGTTCTGTAAGATTCTGCCCTTATTTTTCCTGCATCCTCTCAGCTGTTCCACGAGTACTCTTTCCTGATGGAAGAAAATAGCGAACTGAATCATAATCCTCCACCTCTTCCACCAAATGGCTGGAAAAAGAAGGATGGTACTGTTCTCTTGTTTCTTTTCCAAGATCATTTTTCGATTTCTTCTCTGTCAGAAGGTCCACTCCGTTAAAGGGCTCATCCAAAAGCACCAGCTTTGCATTTCGGGCAAGGGTTGCTGCAATTCTTGCCTTCTTGTCCATACCGGTGGATAAGGCCTTGAAGGGAGCTTTTAGAGAACATCCATCTCTTCCAGCATTCTCTTGTACTCTTCCTCCTGAAATTCCGGGAAAGAAGCTTTTTATGATACTTTCCATAATCTCCCACTGTCATAAAGGGATAGGCCTGACTTTCTGTGGGCAGATAGGCAATATCTTTTTCTACTTTGAATGCTTAAGGGCTTTCCCTCAAATAATACTTTCCCACTGCTCTGCTTGGTTAAGTCTCCGAGAATCTTCATGAAAGTGGTTTTTCCCGGAACCGTTTGGTCCCAAAAGAGCATAGATATTTCCGGATAATATGTAAGGTGGCATCCCTAAGAGCCACCTTGGATCCGTATATTTTTGTTAAATTTTGCATTGAACCATAGCTTTCTCCTTTAAAGTATTTCGATTCTCTTTCTTTTACCCTAGAAATACTAGGGATTCTTAGGGATAAATCATAATTCTTTCTTAAGTATTTAAAAAATATTGAGTTTTAAGGAAAGCTATCAAAAGCTATTGCTACATTTCCTTTCCATTATTCCATACATTAGAAACCCCTTAGAAACAGGTCTCCTTATATCTTTAGGTAAAAAGATATTGTTCACACAATATCTTTTCTAAAATCTTATTCAGCTACACCGGATATGGCACGTTCTACTTTTTCCGGAACGTAGGCAGGAAGTACATACGTACATCTTCTTTTGTACCGCCATCTACCTTAACTCTAACCGATTTCACATTTGCTTTCCACATCTTATTAGATCTTCTATGTGAATGGCTTTACCTGATTGCCGAAATGCACTGTCTTCTCACAAATAGCACACTTAGCCATGATTGCACCTCCCTCTTTTAAAAGTTCCACCGCAAAAACAAGCGACTAAAATATAATAGCAAAGAATAGTTTCTTGCAAGGGCTTTTCTTGCTTTTTCCTAAAAACTCCTTATTTTCGGTCTTCCCTATACATTTCCTCGGAAATAAGCAAAATTTCTGCAGGAAACCGATCCCTAGTCTGTTAAATCAATATCCACTAGTCGATTTCCCGATGTCTCTCCTCCTCCGGCAGATCAATCACCGGAGCGACGATATTCTTCTTCAATCCTTTATCCTTTTTCTTCGTATTGTTCTTCTGCTTTAAGCTTTCCAGATTCTCTCCGCCAAATCTTCTGCAGACTTTGTTACCCGACTTCCTCCTGTAATCTTGTCAATGGCTTCGGGAATCATATCAATAATCTTGAAAAAGCATCTTCATTCTTCACACGAATGAGCTTTGTTCTTCCTCCTGGATAATCAGACATGGCGGCAGGAGTGATTTTTGGAACTCATGGCTCCCTGCCTCCATCCCCCCTTTTTCTGATTCTCCTTCATAAAGGCTCCACTGGCCATTCCACAGCTTACTTCCATGAGAGGAATCAGAGTGTATTTCCCACAACAATGGGCTCTCCCACCACGGTTTTCGACTGGACAAAACCATCTAAGCCTTGAAACAGGGCGTTCAGTAATTCTTGTGTATTATGATTTGCCATCATTTCCTCCCTTAAAAAGCAATTCTCGGAACTTCCTGTTCCGAAGAAGACGAACAGCCACGATAACGATATGAATCAAACGAAACTTTTCCTTTGCCTTAAGTTCTCCATAGTAATAGGAGTCGTCAAATTCCGGATAGATATGAAAGGAATCTCCAAGGAACGGGGATATAAGCGCTATTCCCTGCAAAACCTGTCCTAAAGTATAAGGATCCTCCATGGAAAGGTAAAGCTCTCCTTTCCAATTTCTGATTCTGGCATGATGAAGAAGGTAGAGAATCTGACGAAAAACAAGGACAAGCATTTCTTTGTTTCTTCCTGGGTAAGCATCCGGATTTTTCTTTTAATTTCCTTCCCCTTCCGCATGGCATTCTTAGGGATGGAAAGAATTTTTTCCATAGCCTTCATCAACTTTTCTTCCTCTTTAAGCCCTGCCTGCTGCCCCTGAATCTTTCCATTTTCAGAAGCTTTCCTGCTTTTTCAGGATTCTCTTTCCACTGCCTTCAAAGAGGGTAGTTTATAAAAACTTTCCTTTGTATTCTAAATTTCCTCTTGAAAGCTTTCCGAAAATTTTTAAACCGAGGATAGCTGAGCTTTTCCCCCTTCCTCTTGGTAATTTCTCTCTCTCCTTTTTCCCCAAAAGATTTCATAACGAAAGGGAACAAACAAGAGCAGTAGAAGCAAGATAAGAAGCAGCAAAAATAGGATAAGAATAATCAGCAATATCCATTTGAGAATCCTAAGACAAGGAGCATTTCCTTTTCTTCCTCCAAAGCTTGCCAGGGTCATCCCGGACACCAGCAACAGGGCATCTTTATAGCCATAAGCCACCCCAAGGATTTCTTCCTCTTCCTGGGAAATGGGTAAAGACCAATGGGGAGCCCCATAAAATTCATATAGGTTATTTCCAAGCCGGAGTAGATTCAACACATGGGGATCGTATGTCCCTCTTAAATTCTCCATCAAATAGGGAATGTAGTTCTTGGCCCTTTCGCCAAACTGTAGACATTTTGAAAAACGCATACTAAATCATTTTTCCAAAAGATAGTTTTCTACCATCACCAATGCGGTGTTACAGCATTGTTCCCGGATTTCTTTTCGAGTTCCTGCAAAATGATACTCTTCTACCTTTGTCTTTCCTCCGGCGCAAACCGCAATGTAAACCAGACCGATTTCTTTAGCCTCCAAGGCAGTAGGACCTGCATTACCGGTTACGGCAACCGCCAACCGCCTCGGATTCCATCATGGCTCTAATAGCTATTTCCCTTTTGCCACAGAGGAGGAAACTGCTCTTCCTTTCGTAATAACTCCTTCTTAACGAAAGCAACTTCCTTTTTGCTTTGTTGGAATAACTGACATAGCCCACCTTAAAACATTCGGAGCTCCTTCCACAGAAGTAATAGCGGCAGAAATCATGCCGCCTGTTATACTTTCAGCGGTAGTAATGGTTTTCTTTAAACCTTTCAGTAAAGAAACCACCTGTTCTTCAATGGGTGCCTCACTATTATACACCAAAAACCTTCTTTTCTTTTTATCTCCCATTAGAAGCCTCCTCTGAAATCACCCTGTGATTTTTATATACATAGTCCACCAAAGAAAGAATGGTGAGCACTAAAGATAAAAACAATAAAAATCTGATTCACAAAAAGCCAAAAGCGGGGAATCTGTAAAGAAGCAAAAATAATCATAAGCATTTGACTGGTTGTTTTTCGCTTTTTCCAAAGATTGATGCGGCAATAACGATGTTACGATCTCGCCGCAACCAATCGAAACCCGGAAATCACAAACCTCTTCCGATTAAAATGACCACATACCGCTGGCAGCTCCTAGGGAATCAAGCATATTAATGCAGAGCATACCAGAAGCTTGTCCGCTAAATGATCCATAGAATTTTTCCGAAATTGGTCACCAAATGATTCTTTCTGGCCAGATAACCATCTAAAAATCCGTAAAGGAGGCAAAAAGCAGAAAAATTCCCAAAACCGATATAGCGATAAAGAAGATTGTTTCCACCTCTAAAAGGATAAAAACACAAAGAAAGGAAACAAGAATTCCTCGTAACAGCGTTAATTTATTCGGCAGATTCCACCATTCTCCTATCAAATCATAGCCTTCCGTATCTATTACCTTAGCATATAGGAAGCTCTCCACTCCTTTTTTCTCCGAAAACATAGAGATAGCTGTCCACATCCGGAGCATCCATATAGGAACGGCAAAAGCACTCTCGTTCCTCCTCGTCATAGCCGCAAACCAAAAACCTTCAGCTTTCTTCCTATCTGCCCTCCGCCTCGGAAAGCAATATTTTTGCTGCAGCTCCATAATCTGAGAAAGTCTTTGATTTTTTTCAGCTTTTCGGGAATCTGATCTTCCATCTCCGCAGCCTTGGTTCCCCTCTTCCTGAGAGTAGGGAAAAGGCTCCCAGACGATCAAAGCGCATTTCCGAAATAAAAGTCCAAAACCTCTTGAAATCCTCTTCCGTCTCTCCCTGGAAGCCTGGTATTAATCGTGGTGCGCAAGGCAATATCCGGCATTTCCTTTCTTAAAAGAGCACCTTTTTCCTTCAGCTCTTCCTTTCTGGTTCTCCGATTCATCCTCTTTAAAATCCTGTCGGAGGTATGCTGTGTGAATATCCAGATAGTGACATACCTTCGATTCCTCTTCATTTCCCGAATCAGCTCCGGTTCTATTTCTCCGGATAGCATTACAAAAATCCGAATCCACTGAAGATCTGAATCTCGGAAAGCTCTGCCAAAAAGCTCTGCCAAAGCCTTCTTTTTATAAAGATCCGTACCGTAAAGAGTGGTTTCCGGCAACCAAAATCAGCTCCCCTGGCCCCTTCCGAAACCAAAGCTCTTTGCTTCTTCCAAGACCAGCTCTTTGGGAATGGAACGATAATGGCCATGAAGCTTTGAATAATACAGTAGCTGCAATATTTATCTGCAGCCCTCTGCAATCTTTAAGTAGCGACTGTACTTTCTCCGCTTTCTCACCCTGGCCATCTGATGGTCCAGTCTCTTCACATAATCCTTTACGGAAGTAATTTCATCAATCTCCGGAAGTTCTTTCCGTATCTCATCCTTCAGAAGCGCTCCACGAGACAACCCTGCCACAATAAGCTTCTCCAGCTTTCCCGTTTCCTTGTATTGCGCCAAATCCAGAATACACTGAATACTTTCTTCCTTGGCGGGACCAATAAAAGAGCAGGTATTCACACTGGCAATCTCCGCTTCACTTGGCTCATCGGTACACGGAGGAACCGGATATTTCTGTAAAAGCTCGAAAAGCAGCCTTTCTCCGCGTCTACTCTATTTTTATCACAGCCTCAAGCTCTCCAGATAAAGCTTCATTAGGCCTCACTATCAGACTGATAATCGTCTTCTCCGAAGTCTTCCTCTTCCTCATCCCTTTTCGGAAAAGTCTTCTCTTCGTCCTTTTCTTCCGAATCTTCTTCACATCCTCGTCCTCATCCAAATCTTCATCAATGGCATAACGAGAATACTCTTCTTTCTCCGGAAGGATAATCGGCTCATCCTCATAATCCAAGCCCTTTTTCTACGTTGACAAGGTTACGGAAATCTCTTCAATCGCGATGAAAGAGGCTTTACCCTCTTCTCCTTTATCAAAGGTTCCTTCCGTCAATCAGCTGTCTGGCTCTCTTAGCACTGGCAATTACTACGGAATAGCGAGACTGTACTTCCAATTCCCTCTTCTATTGCGGTTCATAGATTCATTAAATCATTATACGTTGGACGCAGCATCTTCTATCCTCCTTAAGTCCTTTCTGATTTCTTCAATCAGATCCAAATGTACCTCTGCCCGATCATGAGAGGCACGGATTAAATTATGCAGTTTTTCCGTGCATGTGTCAATATCTGCATTGACAAGAATATAGATCATAGGCCTCACACCTTCCGCCTCCACAATGGCACGACTTAAGCGTTTATTAACTGTCGCTTCATCCTCGGTGTTTCTGCCGATCAGTCTGGCTCTAAGCCCTTCTGCGGAGGGTGGTGCCATAAAAACTCAAAAAGGCTGTCGGGGAATTTTTCATTTTCAAGGCTCCTGAATCTCTATCTCCAGAATGACATCCTTTTCCTTCGTTAAGACAACCTCCACGAACTCAGCGTTCCATATCAATTGTCCACATACTTTGGCGTACTCCACCAGCTCATCCCGGTCAATCATCTCTTCAAAGCGATCCCTTGCTGACGAAGAAATAGGACTTTCCTCCTCCTCCCGGTCTTGCTGCTTTGTTGTTGCGGAAATGGACAGGGCATAGTTATCATATTTTTCGGGTCAGATTCTTCATAATCGTTCCCTTCCCCTGCCCCTGGAAAAACCCTGGACACCACCAAAATTCCTTTTCTTTATGCTTTTCCATTCTTCTTTCCTGCTTCCCTTTATTCTATATTCTGTACCCTGCTCTCGAATCTTTTTCGATATGATTTTTCAATTTTAAAGCCTTCTCGGATACAGATAAACTCATTAGCCTTAGATAATATGGTATTGCTTTTCCCGATTCATTTCCTGCAAAAGAAAAATCCAAATCTCTTCCCTATAGGAATCTCTTTCCTCTAAAAGCTTTTGGCCATTCTTTGGATATGGCTTTGCAACCTTGTGATTTCCTCATCCGTACTTCACCTTGTCGGCAAAAATTGCCACTTCCTGCAGAATTCTGCCTCTCCACTTCTCTTCCGGAAAAGCATCTCCTCCATCTTCTTCCGAAGACGCTCAGCATAAGCCTTTTGAATATCTCCTTCTTTTTCCCTTAATGAAAGTCAATGCCTTCCTGCATTTTCCGAAAAGTTTTAAAAGAATATCTCTTTTAAATTGCTTTTCCTTCCTTCTCTCTGGCCTTTTGAAATTCTGTCATAGCCAGCTCCATGGCCAAGAAAAAGAGCTCCTCCCGATCTTCTTCCTCCCTTCCACAATCTGAGCCACCTCGGAAAGAATACCAGCTCCTTGGCATCCAGATTATAGGGAAGAGAATATTTTTCGGCTACTTTTTTAATGCTTTCCACATAGGCATCCAGTAAATCCTCCCGAAGCAAAAGCTTCTTCTTTTTTTCCGTGCTGTCCTCCAGAGAAACAAAGATTTCCACCTTTCCCCTGGAAATTCTTTCCTTCACCCATTCTCTACACTTCATTTCCAGATGCTGCATAGTCCGGGGCAGGCGTATAGACAGGTCTAAAAAACGGGAATTAACCGACTTGATTTCCACCGTGATACCGGAGCAATCCTTCTCTCCCACACAGCGGCCGAATCCTGTCATACTTTTGATACTCATAAAGTCCCCTCTCTTGCATTTTTCATGCCTTTACTTTTATCCTCTTTGTAGCTTTTTCCTAAGAAAAATATAGGAAAAGTCATAGCTGAAAGGATAAAGAACTTTCCTGTCGGCAATTTCATTTACGTATAAACCACCAAACTTACAGGCCGGTATTCCAGTATGATAGCAAGGTGGATTTACTATTTCAAGTGAAAAGGACGGTTTTCATGGCATTTGACGGATTGTATCTTGCAGCGTGCATCGCGGAATTTCAAGAACGAATTTTTAGGCGGAAAGATTTCCAAAAATCATCCAAAGTGAAAAAGGATGAATTGCAACTTTTTATAAAGAAGGAAAAACACGGAGATTCTCCACCTCTCCGCCAATCCTCCTTCCCTCTTCTATATCTGGCAAATGAAGGGAAAACTGCCCCCATTACTGCCCTCCCAGCTTTTTTGTATGTCCCTTCGAAAGCATATCGGAAACGGCATTATTCAAAGCATTCGGCAGGCTTCTCTAAAGCTTACGGAGGCAGGACTGAGCGAGTGCTCTTTTTGGATATATCCCATAGAGATGAGCTGGGGATGTAGGTATCAAGCATTTGGCTGTGGAGATTATGGGTAAGTATTCCAACATCATTTTTGCTGAAAGGAAGATTATACGATTTTTAGACGCCATAAAGAGAATTTCCTGAGCCAGTCCTCCGTAAGAGAGGTGCTTCCCTGGGAGGGAATATTTCATTCCGGATGCCTTCCATAAGGAAAATATTTTATCCTTCCCTATGGATAAGCTGGATGCTCTCTGGAGAAATATTCTCCCTTATGGGAATGCCTCTTCCAAAGCTTTTTCCGGACTAAGCCCTTGCTGGCACAGAGAACTTTTGCCTTAGTGCTTCTCTCCCATCGATAAACTCTCCAATACCTTATCTTTCGGAGGAAGGGATGAGGGTGCAGGAAGCCATTTTGGCCTTTTCGGAGAACGATTCAAGAAAGGGATTTTCATCCGGTCATTTTGTATGAGGGAGAAAAAGCCTTTGACTTTTCTGCACTCTCCGTCCAACAATACAAGGGCAATCCGGCATTTTCCGAAGAATACATTGCTTCCCCCTCCGCCCTCCTCCTTCAATACTATGGAAATAAGGAGGGACGACAGAGTACGGCAAAAATCCACCGACTTAAAGAAGCAGTGCCATACCCTTCTGGAGCGTTGTAATAAAAAGCTGGCATTGCAGGAAAAGCAGTTAAAGGATACGGAGAAAAAAGATAAATTCAGAATCTACGGAGAACTCTTAACCACCTATGGCTACAGCCTTTCCGGAGGAGAGAAAGAACTGGTATGCGAAAATTACTATACAGGAAAAAGAAGAAAAATCCCTTTGGATCCTACCCTTTCTCCTATGGATAACGCCAAGAAATATTTTGAAAAATATGATAAGGCCAAGAGGACGGAACAAAACCTTTTAGAGCAGGTAGCAGAAAGCAAAAAAACGCTCTACCACCTCCAATCCATTATGAACAGTATACAGCTTGCGGAAAGCGCAGGAGATCTGATGCCATAAGGGCGGAAATGGGAGACTATCTATATCAAAAGTAAGCGGAAAGAAGAAAAATAGCGAAAGGAAGACCAGTCCAAGCCAAGACTTTTCCGTTCTTCAGACGGCTATCTTCTATGTGGGAAAAATAATCAGCAAAATGAAACCTCAGCTTCCAGATTGCAGAAGGAAAGGATTTTTTGGTTCCATGGAAAAATATTCCTGGCTCCCATGTGATAGCCAAAACAGAGGGAAAGGATTTGAAGAGCTTCCGATCGTCTCTTTGAAGAGGCTCGCAGAGCTGGCTGCCCTACTTCTTTCGGAAGGCAGCAGCCCAAAAAGGTAGAGGTGGATTATACCCAGAAGAAGAACCTAAAAAGGTCCCCGGAGCCGCCCCGGGCTTTGTGATTTATCACCAGAAACTACTCCATCCTGGTAAGCCCAAAGCTAGCTGAAGAAATCAAAGACTTCCCCTGGTAAAGTTTCAAAGAAGAAAAAGAGAAGATGAATTTAAGCATTTCATAACAGTATAGGTCTGGAATTGGGGCACGCTCCCGCTAACCTCGCCCTGCAACGGATACTAAGCGAAAAACTGCAGTTCCTTCGTTTTTCGCAAGTACCGGCGGGCTCAGATTGCCCCCATTCCAGACCTATACTGTATGAAATAGAAAAATTGTTTCAGCTCTATATTCTCTTTTTCTTCTTCTTACCAGAAAGTCAGACCTATTCCTCTTCCCAGTTCGTGTAAACGTTCTGCACATCATCGGATGCGTCCAAAAGGTCCAGAGTCTTTCTTAAATTCTTTACCGCTTCTTCATCGGTTACGGAAACGGTATTTCCCGGAATCATAACCACATCGGCTTCCGCCATAGGCAGGTTCTCCTGCTCCAGCTTTTTCTCGCACGGAGGAAAAACTCGCCGATCCGTGAGAATCTCATAGTAATCATCTCTTTCCAGTAAACCTCGGCACCCGCCATAATCGCCATATCCATCAAGGCTTCCGCATCGTGACCCAAGTCTTCCATTTCTTCCTTATCCAGAATAATCTGTCCCTTTTTCCTCAAAAAGGAAAGATACGATCCCTGACTTCCCAGACTTCCCTTTCCTTAGTGAAAGTGGAACGAACATCCGCTCGCGGAACGGTTCTTATTATCAGTCAACACCTTAACGATAATAGCTACCCTGTTTACCTCGTAGCCCTCGTACTCGCAGCTCTTCAAAGTTTACCGTATCCAAAGCACCCTGCCGCACGCTTAATCACCGTTCTGAATGGTATCGTTGAGCATATTGTTAGCCTTCGCTTTGGCAATGACATCCTTTAATTTGGAGTTGCTGGCAGGATCTGCTCCTCCCTGCTTTTACGGCTATAGTGATTTCATGACCGATAATGGTAAAAATCTTTCCCTTTGCGGCATCATTTTTTCTTTCTTTGCTTTTAATGTTTGAGTATTTTGAATGTCCTGACATGCTTATCTCCTCACTTTCTTTAATATTTTTTCTATATTAGCCAGTCTTCCCCTTCTATGCAAGTTTTTCCAAAAACAAGTCCTTCCCTTGCCTTGGGGCCTCTGAATTTATTTTTAAAACCTTTAGTTCTAGTTATATTTCCCTCCGCATAAAAGCTAAAGTGGCTTTTTCAGCGGTTTAGCCTTCTTCCTCCTGATATTCCTCAATATGCAAGGAAGACAAGGGATCATAGGTTCCCACCCATTTTCCCTTCATTTTGTATACTCTGGGTACCCGATTTCCCAAGTTACAGAGAAATTCATAGGAAAAACGCCCCATTCTTCCCAATCATAAAGAGAAATCTCTTCCTCTCCCTCCTGTCCCAGAAGGGTGACCTCCTGAAAGACTTCCGCCTCTGTATGACTTACATCAATCATAAACTGATCCATGCAAACCCTGCCAAGAATGGGACAAGGCTTTCCTCCTACTAGAACCTTCGCCTTATTGGAAAGGACTCTGGGATATCCGTCTCCATAGCCCACCGGCACAGTGGCCACCTGCATGGGTTCCTGGGTGACAAAGCTTGCACCGTAGGAAATGGCTTCTCCTGACGGAACTTCTTTAATATGACTGATTTTAGCCTTCCAGGAGAGAACCTGTTTCAAGGGTAGCTTTTTCCATGTCCTTGAGGGATAAAGCCCATACATCGCAATGCCATCCCGCACCATATCGTACTGTACTCCCCGTCCTCTAAAAATTCCCGCAGAGTTGAAAGATGACAGAGGGAAGCTTGATTCCCTCTCCTCTAAAGCCTTAAGATAGTCTGCAAAACGCCTTTCCTGCATCTCCGTATAAGACTTTATCCCTATCGTCACAGCAGGCAAAATGAGAAAAAAATACCGCAGATTTCAATTCCGGTCAGGAGAAAGTTCCAGTCCCAGCTCTACAGCGCCCTCTTTCTACCTGAATGCCGATTCTTCCCATTCCGGTGTCCAAAGCCAAAATGACAGGGCAGACTTTTTCCTCCTTTTTAGAAATAGCGGAGAGAGTTTCTCCTGCTCTCTGGTAAACAGAGAGGGCATATATCATAGTGCCAAAGACTTCGGTACTGCCCCTTGGGAACCACGCCTAAAATCAATATGGGCGTGGTGATTCCTCCCTTTCGTAATATAATTCCTTCTTCAATGGTAGCTACCCCAAAGAGAGCACATTCTTCCTCACGGCTCTAGCTACCTCCACGATTCCGTGACCATAGGCATCCATTTTCACTACGGCACAAAACTGCATTCCCTTCCGAAGATGGGATTTCACTGCCTTGATATTATCCTGTAACAACTTAACTCCACTACTGCATAGGTTCTGCCGTAGCTTTCTCTCCCAAACACATTTCTTGCTTTACCTCTTTACTTTTTTACCGTCTTATTTTTACCGTCTTATTTACTTCTTCTTAGTTTGTCAGATTTCTTGATTCACTCTTTGTCTTCCCTGTTTTAGCTTTGGTCTATTGAGCATCCCTGCTCTTCCAAACGATTCAGAGCCTTACCCATGGCATTAGCAATGTTTTTCAGCCAGGACCCATGTTCTCCCCATTCCTGGCAGCCAGCTCTCCGGCTAAAATCTGCGCCTCACAGGACAAAATCGCCGCTTTACATCCTTGCTCTATTGGCATTACAGAACTATCTTTCTTTACCACATCAGAGTTTTTCTCATTAGAGCCCTCTAAAGAAAAATGCAGTCTGAGATAAATCAGCCTTTGCTTTCCGCTTAGCTTCTTCCTCTAATATCAGATAAATTCCGGCTATACTTCCGGCAAATACATCTCCGGAGCCTCCCTTGCTTAGGGCGGCACAGCTTCTCTTCCTTTGATAGACAAGCTCCCCATCAGGAGAAATCACCATGGTATCGTGAGACTTTAACAACAAGATACAATGGTACTCTTTTTCCAAAGGATTTTTGCAATTTCTCCTCCGCGATTTTCGATTTCTGTAAGGCTTTTCCCGGAAAGTCTGGAAAACTCCATAAGATGAGGGGTTAAAAATAAAAGAGATTTCCTTCCATAGGATTTTGCCAAAGCTTGCAAAATCAGAATTCTGAGAAAGAAGATTGAGTCCGTCCGCATCAATCAATAAAGGAGCCCTTCCCTTATCCAAAACCAAACGCAATAGATCTTCTGCCTCTTTCCCTGTGCCCATTCCCGGACCAAACAGCAGAAAATCCGCCCATTCTATTGTCTTTTCCAATTTTTGGAAAATTCTCCTTTATCTTCGGAGCAGAAAGTATAATAGCTCTCCGGAATCAAGGTCTGTAAAATCCCCAAATTTTTCCTTTGCACTGCACAGCTTCACCAGCCCGATACTGGGGTACGATAGGCGGACAGAGCCGCAAAATAAGCTCGCCCGGCCATTCCTCCGCTCCCGCAATTATCAGACATTTTTCCATAGGAGCCCTTATGGGAAGCCGGATTTCGTTTAGGAATATAAATTTTCATTTTGAAGCCATCCTGTTCCTCTTTTGTAAGATTTTTACCGCAGTTATAGAATTCATCAGACTCTCATCATATCTTTTCGATTTTATCAGAATTCCATCATATCTTTTCGATTTTTATATCCCATCATATCTTTTGAAGTTATCAAAATCTCATTCTATCTTTTAGCATTTATCAAACTCTCATTACATCATCTAAAAGCTTTTCCTCCATAAGCGCATAAGCCATTACCAGATCTCCGGTATTACTGATACTGACATGAAGGGACTTTCCTCCCATTTCCAGAAAAATCTTTTCCGCGCCGCCGTAGAGCTTCACATAGGGTTTCCCCAGACTGTCTCTAAGCACTTCAATATCCAAAAGAGAAAAGCTTCTGACACCGGTGCTGAAGCATTTGGATACCGCTTTTTTTACACTAAAATCACCGGCTAAGCGAGAGAGTTTTCCTCACTTTGCCGGCGTTCTTCTTTCTGTGAATACCCTATGGGTATAATTGTTTTTTACTAATTTTTCTAAACGGGCAATTTCCAATATATCGCAGCCGATTCCCAAAATCATGAACGCTCCTCGAAGACACGGTAGGACAGGCGCATAAGACTTTCTGACAAATGAACATTTTCCGTCACCACATGCTCCGGTACTTCCAAATCCACATGGGCAAAATTCCAGAGACCGTCAATGCCGTAAGAAATTAATTTCTCCGCCACTGGTACAGCCATATCCTTAGATACATATAGCGACCCAAGCGGATGGGTACTGCTACCACCGACTCAATCTCCTCCATAGGCGCAATCTTTAAATCGCCTACCTCTCCCCAAAGCTTGGGGTTAGAGTCGAAAAATTCCTCGAAGGACAAAGCCCCGTTTACGAAAAATTGTATAATTGGCCAAGCAGTACCAAAATGTCCGGCCCCTACGATAATCATAGGATGCTCTCGATCGATATTTAGAATCTTTCCGATTTCCTCATGAAGATTCTTCACATTATAACCGTAGCCCTGCTGTCCAAATCCGCCGAAATTATTCAGATCCTGTCGAATCTGGGAAGCAGTCAAATGCATTCTTTTAGATAGTTCCGAAGAAGAGATGCGATCAATTTTTTGATCCATTAAATCCTCTAGATATCGATAATATCTTGGTAAGCGCTGTATTACCGCCTGGGATATTCCTTTTTTTTCCATAGTACCCTCATAAATTGTCATCTTTCACGCATTTTTACTATACTGTGCTGTGAAAAAGATGTCAATTCTTTTATTTATAACGAGTGTCGCTCGCAAGCGTGCGATATCTCGTTGAAATGCTTTCGCATAATCTGCCTTAAATTTTTCAATGCCTTGTTCTGTCAGAGGATGGAAATCATTTGCAAACCTTAAAGGGCACGGTAGCGATATCCGCTCCGGTCTTTGCACATTCCAAAACATGAATCGAGTGTCTTACGGAAGCGCAAATCACTTCTGTTTCCAGCTCCGGGTACTGGCTGAAAACATCCATAATATCCTGAATCAGAATAAGACTGTCGGAGGAAATATCATCCAATCTTCCCAAGAAAGGAGAAACATAGCTTGCTCCCGCCCTGGGCGCCAAAAGGGCCTGGTTTGCAGAGAAAATCAGGGTAACATTGGTCTTGATTCCTCCTGACAGCACCTTTACCGCTTTTCAGACCTTCCGCCGTCATAGGAATCTTCACCACCATATTTTTGGACAAAGCGGCAATCTCCGTCCCTCTGCAATCATCTTCTCTGCGGTATCGCTGTCCGCCCGTACTTCTCCGGAGATGGGGGCCATCCATAAAGGAAGCAATTTCCTTCAGGGTTTCCTGATAGTCCCTGACCTTCCTTGGCAATGAGAGAAGGATTAGTGGTTACACCGGCAATGATTCTATATCATAGGCTTTCTGAATTTCCGCTACATTCTGCTGTATCAATATAAAATTTCATCTCTTTCCTCCTTGAACAGAAAATTTATAGGCTCTTTTGCCTCTTCCACAACTCTTTCTACCGTGAATCCAAATTCTTGAAAGGGATCGACAGGGCCGGAGGCGCTGAAAGTGATCCAGACCGATACTCTTTCCTTCAAAGCCTCATATATTTGCTCCCAACCGAAGGTGGAAAGAGCCTCGATGGAAATACGCTTTCTACAAGACTTCGGTAATACCTTTCCTGATATTCCGGACTTTGCAGAGCAAATACTTCTAAGGAAGGCATGGAAACCACGCGAACTGCTCTTCCTTCTCCGCTGAAGTACCTTAGCCGCCTCTTCTGCCAGCTCCACTTCAGAACCGGTGCTATAAGGATTAACTCAGGCTCCTGCTCTCCTCCGGAAAGAATATAGGTGCCCTTCTAAAGCATCTCTTCCATCCTTACAATACTGGGAAGATTCTGTCTGCTTAGAAACAATGGCTGTAGGACAATCCGTGCTGGACAATGCGGAGAACTAGCTCGCCGCAGTCTCCTGTCTGTCACAGGGACGGAACACCCGAAATTCGGGAGTGGAACGCAAGATAGCCAGCTGTTCAATTGGCTCATGGTAGGTCCCATCCCTCCTACACCGATGCTGTCATGGGTTAATACATAAATCTGGGGTAATCCCTATAAGGGTCTGCCAGTCTTGCCATAGGCTTGACATAATCACTGAAGACAAGAAGGTCGCTACATAGGAACGAAGTCCCTCCATGCAGAAGAATTCCGTTGGCAATGCCTCGCCATAGCCAGCTCTCTTACACCCGAAATGGATATTTTTTTCCAAGAGGATTTTTCCGAGAATAAAATCCTCTCCCTTCATTTCTGTCTTGTGGAAGGGCAAGGTCTGCAGAACCGCCGAAAAGATTTGGCACCAAATCCTTTTAAAAATCTGAATCACTTCTCCGGAGGAAGAACGGGTTGCTTCCGGCTTCTCCACTGCTGTCCAAAGCTTTTTCCTCCTGTAACAGAGCGGTCGCACTTCCGGATTATGATAAGCACAATACTGGCATAGCACCTCGGGTATGCCTTCTCATACTTTTGCTCTTAAATCCTCCCAGGCACTGTAGGAAGTCTTCTTTTCCTCTACCAAAGCATCATAGTGAAGTATAAACTCTTTTGGTACAAGGAAGGGCTCTTCCTCTTCCCAGTTTAGAAACTTCCGCATCTCCTTTAATATTTTTCCTCTCCCAAGGGTCTCTCCATGGGCGGAAGCACTGCCCATCTTCTTGGGAACGCCATAACTGATTTGGGTTTTAATGGTACAAATAGGGGCAGAACAGTCTTCCTTGGCTGTTTCAATAGCCTTGGAAATCGCCTCGATATCATTACCATCCTCAACCGTCAAGGTCTTGAAACCGAAGGCCTGCATACGCTGTTCCACATTTTCCGTAAAAGCAATGTCCGTATTGCCCTCAATAGAAATCTTTGTTGGAATCATACAAGATGGTCAATTTATCCAGCTTCAAGGTTCCGGCAGGAAAGAGCCTCGAGTGAAATTCCCTCCATCAGACAACCGTCTCCACAGAGAGCATAGGTTCTGTGGTCTACCAGCTTTTAAATCTTCTTTATTAAACTCTGCCGCCAAATGACTCTTCCGCCATAGCCATACTCTACCGCCATAGCAAGACCTGCCCTGAGGGACCGGTAGTGGCATCGATTCCCTTGGAGTGACCATATTCCGATGTCCGGGGTAAGAGAGACCCAATTGACGGAACTGTATTAAATCTTCCTTTACTTTAGCCCAAAGGAAAAAGATGTAATAAAGAGTAGAGCATCATGGAACCATGCCCTGCGGATAAAACGAAACGATCTCTGTTATCCCATTCCGGATGCTCAGGATGAAAAATGAAGGTAGCTTGCTCAAAGGGTATATGCTATGGGAGCAGCCCCTCAAAGGGTAATCCGGGGATGTCCTGAATTCGCTTTTTGGATTCCATCTGCAGAAAGAATACGGATACTGTTTATTGCCTTCGTTTTCAATCTCTTTATTCATTTTCCTCTAAGCTCTTGACCGTTTCTTTATAAAATTACGTTTCTATCTTACCATAGGGATGTCTATGAATTTTGACTTAAATAGCAAAAAGCCTCTATGGAATTCAGGGCTGAAATCGGCTTCGGATTTTCCCTTTTCAGGCCCATATCCATAAAGGCTGTTTCTTAATGTTTGCTGTTATTTTTGCTTTTTATTTTAGCTATTTTCTTAGCTTTTATCTTAGCTTTTTGTTTAGCTTTTATTTTGCTTTTGTTTCTTACTCCTTCCTTCAACTAAGCGCTCCACCAATTCATTCATCTTATTGGCCCTGACCGGTAAGCTCTTCGGAGGTCGCTGCACTCTGTTCTGCTGTTGCGGAATTTGCCTGTACCACTAGAAGAAATCTGCTGTAAGCCCTGATTTGAGAAGTGATACCTCCAAATCCTTGCTGGATGCGGCAGAAATCTTCGATCGTAAAGGTGTTTTACCTCTTCCGTACTCTTGGAAACGGAATTTAGGATTCTGCTGTTTCTTCCGGTGATTTTTGCACCCTTTTCCACAGCTTCAATGGTTTCCTCAATGAGTAAACCGTATTCTGTGCCGCCTTGCAGATTTCTGGGCAAGGTTTCCTACTTCATCCGCCACCACGGCAAAAGCCCCTTTCCGGTCGCTCCTGCTCTTGCCGCTCGATAGCTGCATTTAAGGAAAGAATATTGTCTGAAGGCAATGTCATCAATGGTCTTTAATGATTTTACTGATTTCATTGGACTTTGCGGTAATATCGTCCATGGCCTTACGCATCTTCTTCCATCTTCTCATTGGACTGAAGAACCGCAACTCCTGCTTCTCCCTGGAGCTTGTAAGCATCTCCTGCAGTCTTGTAGATAGCCTGAATGGATTGAGAAATATCCTGCATATTGGCAGACAGCTCCTCGATGGAGGAAGTCGTCTCAGTAGCACCCTGAGACAGGCTTTTGCGCTCCGGTATTTACCTGCTCTGCACTGCTTAATACCTGTACGGAAGAGCGTGAACCTCCTGTAAGGTTCTGTTCATATCCTCTTGAATATGCTTTAAGCTTTCCAGAAGGGTGCATAATCTCCTACATACTCTTTCGCTTTCCAGATTTTCGGTAAAGTTTCCGCCCTGCCATAGCATCCAAACGGTCTCTAGGGTCAAATACAATCTTCTTTACTTCTTCCGATTACTTGGAAATACTGCGAGAAAGCTCTCCGATTTCATCCTGCTGGGGATAATGAATTTCACATCGAAGTTTCCGCCTGCCACTTCTTTTCCGGCCTCACTGATCTTCTTTAATGGTTTTAATGCATTGGAAATCCGCACAAAGTTAATCAATCTGAACCAGAATGAAAATGATGACCTCGGACAAAAATCAAAGCAAATAAAAGCTGGTTTTTCTCCTGATCAAAAATGAGGAATCGTCATAGTGGTCTGCACCCACCAGTCTCACACCCTCGATTTGCTAAGGTACATAGTAACGAACCTGGCCATCTCTTTGGAAAAATGCTTTCTTACTCTGCATCTTTTCCACCAGCATATCATTATATTTCTGACCGATTAAGTCTCCTAAGTTCTTTCCTTTTGCATCCGGATTATACTGTAAACGAAGTTGTTTTTGATTATCTCAAAACATCAAAGAACACATTTTCATAACCAAGTGTGCTCATATCCAACTCGTTGAAAACCTCTGTGGAAATCTCTGTGTTACTGATGCCCCAAAAACGATCTCCGTCCAGAATGGGAACAGTCATATAGAAGCTTCCTTACCGGTGTCCGCATTTTCCATAGGAAGAGTTGCGAGCTGCTCTTGCTCTCCCTGTGCCTGCTTATAAAAATCCCTGTGTACCATATACCTCGTAAGGCACCATGGAGAACTTGTTCTGATCGGTATCATAACGAAGAGAGTAATTGCTGTTTTCCTTGGAAAATGCATCCGGCTCCAAGAGCAATGCTCTGGCTCACAATCCCCAGATTGTTTTTCGCAAAAGCCCTGCATGGTTTTCATCAAATAATACTCTTCCTCAGCCTCCGAAACCGTCAATGCTCCGGTAGCTTTCTTCCAGCTTGCTCTTTCCGCTGAGAGCTGAATCTTCGCCATCTTTTTATGAAAAATTTACGAAGCTCTCTGCCAAAGACTTCATGGTATTGCTGGTATTGACCGTGATTTTATTTCACTCTACTCGCATTCAAGTTGGAAAGCGCATCTCATGTTTTGCTCGTTTTTTTCTTGTTAAAATGCGGCACTGGCTACTAGCCAGAATAAAAGCAGTCATGATGCAAACAAGAAAAGCATGATAATACCTAAGCTCAAAGAAATTCTTCCACTTAAGGAATGGCTTCGCTTTTGGCCCCTACATTTGTCTGCCCTTTTGTTGAACTCAAATCGTAGTTTTTTCATTGTTCCTTCACTCCTTCTGTAGAAAATTCCATTTTTCTCGATTTCTTACGACCCTAATCATTATCGGCAAAACTAAAAATTCTTATAATAAATTGAATTATAGAACACACTGTTCTGTAATTTAGAAATATATTTTTAAGAATATAATCAACTTTGCTCTTTGTATTTTCTTTCTCTATGCTGTTGCTTAATTTTTCTCAATACAAAAATGAATTATAAGTAAATTATTTTGTCTTATACACAAAATACTTTGAAAATTTTTCTCTCATTCGAGTAAACTGCAGAGGAAATCAACAAGATTATCTTATTCACCGGTTGTAATATTAAAAACTGCTACATGAAGATTTGACGGAATTTCTTTGCAAAAATAGAAAGGAGCCTTTATGAATAACTGAAAACATCGGGAGAAATTTAGACGCTTTAGCAGAACATCCTCTTACGGAAATCAGCCCCCAAAGAACTGGGAAGCACAAAAGCTATTCTCTATGTAAAGAGTTGATTGAGAAAGGCCAAGCTGAAAAAGGACAGATTCTTGTAGTGGTTGTTCCTCCTCTGAAGTTATCGGAGAAAGAATCGGCAGCTGCTCCAGTTTGGAAGCGGCAGAATGCTTGTTTCAGGGTATCTATCGGGCCTGTTCAGAAGCCGGAGTATTTTTGGCCACCCAATGTTGTGAACATTTAAACAGAGCCCTTGTGGTGGAACGTAGCCCTCCCATTTCCGGAGCCTGTAAATGAAGTTCAGAAACCAAAGGCAGGAGGGATCCTTTTCCACAAAAAGCTTATGAGAACTTCCGGGATCCTATCCTGTAGAGAGAATCCAAGCCGATGCAGGTCTTGATATCGGAGATACCTTTATCGGAATGCACTTAAAATCCGTTGCGGTTCCTCTCAGACTTTCCCAAAAGGAACTGCTTCACGCCCATGTTACCGCAGCCAGAGTCCGACCGAAGTTTATCGGCGGTATTCGTAAGCTTCCTATGATGAGCGCCTGCTTTTAAAAATTAAATTTTATATTATTGTGTAAATGAGTCGAAATTATTTTCGAAAAGGAAACAGGATGTTTCCTATGATTACGCTTATGATTTACGGGAGGGAATCCATGTTACAAATACCGTTTTGCTGAAGAAAAAGATTTGACTGCCTGCAGACTTATTAACCGATTCTGACTATCCTTATTTTTCTAATTTTATTGAAGAAGATGAAAAAGCGCAGAGAATTTGTGCACTCAATCCAAACTATTGCTGTGGAGATTTACTACGGAAAAACAGAGAATGTTGCTGGCCGAAGAAGACGGAGAAATTCTTGCCGTAGCAGCAATCCAAAGTCCTATGGACAAGGGTGTGGAATTTAAAGACTACGTTTCCAAAAAGGCACTGCAAACCTTTATGATTGGCGGTATTTTCAAGACTCTGGCATGGATATCCATGACAGAAAAAGCGGAAAAGGTAATTCACAGCCAAAAATGCCCCTTCTGGTATCTAAGCTCTTTAGCGGTAAAAAACAGCCGTAGAGGGGAAGGTATCGGCGCACAATTCCTGGAAGAAGGAGTAATTCTCATGTAGCCTCTGAAGGCGGGGGACATTCACCCTGATTACCAACACGGAAAATAACGCCCGCTTTTATGAAAAAGCGGGCTTTTCCTTAATGTCTTATGAAGAAATCCACACCCCGAAAACCCAAATGGGAAATTGGAGCTTTTCCATGGACGTGCAAAACGAAAAGACTGTTGTCGCATAATAGAAAGGGGCTGTAAAATCAAAATAGTTTTCTAAGCAATATGGGTCTCAAATTTGGGGCACGCTCTCGCTCAGCTTCGCCACGTAGTGCATACTATGTCGAAAAACTGCGTTTCTCTTGTTTTTCGCAAGTACCAGACGGGCTCAGACTACCCCTCATTTTAGACCATATGCCGAAATCTATTTTTGCGATTTTACAGCCCCTTTTTCAGATCACAACAGACTGAGTCCTCTATCCTTCACTCTTTCGATATTCCGCAATGCACTGTAATACCTTAGGACAGAGGAGAAAGAGGCAATCAAGTTAGGGATTACCATAAGGCCGTTAAAGGTATCCGCCACGGACCAAACCACGGATAAATCTACCGTAGCTCTAAGATAGATACCAAGGCATAAAGACTTAAAAATCTTTACCCGCTATGGGGAGGCAAAGACAAACTCTGTAAAACCTGGCTCCATATAAGCTCCCCATCCCAATATGGTGGAAAAAGCAAAACAGCACAGAGCTACCGCAGTAAAAATACTGGACCAGGCACCATAGGTGCTGGTAAAGCCTGAAATTGTAAGCTCAGCGCCGGCTTCTCTTCCGAAAGGAATATCTACTCCACTGCATAAGATTACAAGAGCCGTCAGCGTACAGATCACAATGGTGTCCGCAAACACCTCAAAAATCCCAAAATATCCCTGTTTAACCGGTTTTCTGGTATCCGCCGTTGCATGGGCAATAGAACCGGTTCCCAAGCCCGCTTCATTGAGAAAAATCCTCTGAAATTTCCTTCTTCATGGAAAGAATAAAAGCTTCCTACAGCACCTCCTGTAAATGCTCTGGGAGAGAAGGCAGAAGCAAAAATCGTAGTAAAAACAGAGGGAACCCTATCAAAATGAAGGAAAACAACCCCTAAGGACAATACGACATAAAACAAAGCCATAAAAGGAACCAGCTTTTCCGTCACCTGTCCAATTCTCTTGATTCCTCCCAACAAAATCAAAGCAACCAGCACAGCAATCACTATCCCTGATAAAAAGGTTTACCCTTCCATTCCCTTCCGTAGGCAATAGGGAAAAATGGAATAAGGCCTCATTAATTGCCGCTGTTATCGTATTCACCTAGTCGCGTTTCCGGTACCAAACACCGTAAGAATACCAAACTACAGCATGAGTGTAAGCCGAAACATCCACTCGCCTACCCAAACCGTTCTTGATATAGTACATGGGTCCACCCAGCAGCTCCCCTTTTTTATTGCTTTCCCGATAATAAACTGCCAGGGTAACTTCACAGAACTTTGTGCACATTCCTAAAATCGCGGACATCCACATCCAAAAGACAGCTCCGGGACCGCCGATACTGATGGCACCGGCCACACCGGCAATATTTCCTGTTCCGATGGTGGCTGCCAGGCGGTGCAAACCGCCTGAAAGGGCGTTAAAGCCCCGTCCTTCGCCTCTCTTTTTCGGAAAATTCTTCCGATTGTTACCTGCATAGCCTCCGGAAAATTCCGAAGCTGTAAAAATCCGGTGCGGATACTCAAATACAAACCCACGCCAAGAATACAGGCCATAGCCGGCACTCCCCAAATAAACCGGTTCACCAGCCGGTTGACCTCAATCAATGTATTCATCCCTTTACCCTATCTATTCTATACTAATTGCTCTTTACTCTAATGATCTTTTACTCTCATTAAGTTCTTTACTCTAATCAATCTACTAACCTATCAAGCTGTTGATCTCTACACGAATTGGATATTCTTCTTGTTCCTCCAAAGATCGTTGCCGCATCACTCTATCAATAGCCACATGACTGATTCCGCACTTGCTCCAACCAATAAAATCATATATTGTTTGTTACCGCAGCGAAACCACCACATCTCCCCTTCGAATCGTCTTAGCTCAAAAGACCTCCGAAATTCCGCGATTCGATTCTCCGTTCCTCTGCGATCCGCATCCGAACTCTCTTCTACCGTAAATAAAACCATCTGTACCGGAAGCTGCCTCTCTCCCGTCCGCTTTTAAAAATGATAGATACTGCAAAAAGTCTTCATAATCCACCATATAAGCACTGGGAAAATAATCTCTGCCCTCAATTCTTTTCTGAATCTCCGGCAAGGAAACTACGTTGCTGATTTCCTCTTCTTCCTCCTGCTCTTCCGAAAAACGAAATATCCCCATGTCCTGCGGACTTTACATGATACATAGCTTCATCCGCCTTTTGGTAAAGACTTAAAAAGTCGGAGCCCTGTTGAGGTGCCATAGCAACACCTATGGAAATTCGAATTGTCCCGAAACGGAGGAGCCTAATACATGTTCCAGGCAAGATTTCACCTTGCAGACAAATTTCTCGCAACGATCCCTTTAGAGCATCCTCATTCCAGAAGCCTCGATAAAAATTATGAACTCATCACCGCCAATACGGCCCAATACATCATCGGAACGCACCAATCCCTGTAGCACCTTCGCCACTTCCATCAAAAACCTGATCTCCCATCTCGTGACCGAAACGATCGATTTACCATCTTGAAAATGGTCCAGATCCAGCATGAGTAAAAAGGCCGGTGTCTTTTTCATTTGTAAATACTCGTTAATTTGTTGTACTCAGGCACTTTCGATTAAAAAGCCCCGTTAAAAACATCGATATCCGCCTTTTTCTCCAGATGCTTCAGCATCTGCTCTCTTTTTATAATCCGTTCCATTACGGCGAAGTAAAAGGTCCGGCAATAAAGGTTTTCTGATATAGTCATAAGCGCCCAAATCAAAGCCCTTAATCTCGCTCCGGAATCCTCGTCAGAGGTCATAATTACCACCGGAATATTAGCCAAATCATGGCGTTCCAAATCAGCGAATCTCCTTCAAGCAAAGCATAGCCGTCCATCTCCGGCATATGCAAGTCCACCAGCAAAATATCCGGTTTGGAATTCGGCAAATCCTCCAATGCGGTTTTGGCATTGGTCATAAGTAGATACCTGATAACGATCCTTCAATGCCTTTTTCTGCAATTTTTCTGGGAATCAACTCGTCATCCACGATGACCACTTCTGGCTCATTTTACTCCTTTTCACCATCCCTGAAACATCTTACAAAAATCTTTACATCCTGCTTTTATCATACGAAAAACGATAAAGACACGTCAAGCTCTATTTAAGTTTTTATTCTTAATTTTCTTGATTTCACAAAATAATATTTTAATTCATCTATTAAAATTACTTTATCGAAAATCCTTTCTGTAAATCACAAGAGGCCATGTCTAGCTTCTTAGACGCTGGCCATCTTCTTAGTATGCAAATATTCCGTATGTTCCTTCCGGGCTGTAGCTAAATACTTCTCACTGATGGATAATTCTGTTCCATCCTGCAAGAAATAAACTTCGCCCGGTAATCCGTTGAATGCAATCCTTGGATACCGCAATATAGCGGGATATCTGTAAAAATCATCCTTCCTGTGTTGATGCATAAAGGCTTTCATGGACATATAGGTTTCCATATCATCTTCATGCAGGTGAATGAGTAGCCTTTCTTCCCATGGTTTCTACGTATTCCACGTCTTCCAGATAAATCCGTTCCGGCTCCCGGTCCACCATGACTTCCATATACTTTACCTTTCCACGGTTTCCAAGGCGTGGGAAAGCACTTTGAAAAATTTCTCATATTCCACAGGCTTTTGAATGTGGGAAAATGCCTTTAATTCAAAAAGCCTCCGTCACATAGTCATTTCCCCGTGATAAAAAGATTTTCCCGACATTTCGTTCTTTAATCTCCCTGCCAGTTCAATTCCATTTAAATTCGGCATAAAAATGTCTAATAAAACAAATCTGTAAGGTTAAGATCCTGCTCTTTTATTTTCCAGAAATTCCTCTCGGGCCACAGTAAGAAATCTCTACCGAATCTTCCGTTCTTTAAAAAATCGTTCCAATAGGACCCCTAAAAATTTCCGTTGTACCAGCTCATCATCACATACCACAAGCTTAATTTTCTTCATGGATAAACTCCCGGACTACTGTAAGTATTCTCTAGCTTCTTGAATTGTTCTCCTGTAGAGAGCCATGAAAAGCCTCATGATTATAGGCAATATAATTTGGCTCTTTCTCTACATGCACTACCTTTTGCTGCATGTTTCAGTTTTTCGCATTTTCAGATAGCTTCACGGCGCCAACCGTCAAGGAGGTTGTTTTTAATCCGTGGGCATGAGGCGATATTTACTGTAGTCTTTCTCTGCAAATGCCTTCTCCAGCTCCTGCATCTTCTCGTCACTACTGTCTCTGAAAAGCCCCAGGATTTCTCGATATACTTCCTCATCCTGCATGCAATACTGCAAACCTGTACTTCGATCCAGCGTTTTCTCTTCTTCTTCCTTTCTACTATAGCATAGTCTCTTTAATTCTGTCTGAAAATATTCTTCATTTGTTCTCTTCCGAATTAAATTCTCCGGCAGGAAGGTATCAAGGTTTTCTCCAGCTCATTTCCATCCACAGGCTTCGTCAGATAAGCGTCAAAGCTTGTGTTTACGTACTTCCGACGAATACCGGGGATATATTGAGGAAAAGGCAATGACGGGAACCGGCTTTCCATAACGGTTTTCAAAGGCATTTTCCTGAATCTCTTCAGAGTTTCTTCTCCATCCATTCCCGGCATCATGTGGTCAAGGAACATAATGTCGAAGTTCTCTTCCTTAACTTCTCAATACACTCTTCTCCGGAAAAAGGCACAGGTAATCTGCACTTCCGTCCTCTTCAAAAGATTCTGTACCAAACGAAGATTTAATTCATTGTCATCCACCACTAAAATTCTGGCGTCCTTGGCAATGAAGCCCTTATTAAAGTCCTTCTTCTCTCCTCTTTGCTTCTGATACCGTTCTTCATAATTTCCGATACTGTCTTCGTTTTAACTGCCACTGGGGAATATAGGCGGTAAAGCAGGAGGCCCCTCCAAAATACACTATCCAACTGAATGTGTCCGTTCATGATTTCCACAAAATAGTTGGTAATGGGCAGTCCCAAGCCTGTTCCCTGAATATTCTGGCTCCAACCGGACTGTACTCTTTGGAACTTCTGGAAAATAAGCTTCTGATCACTTTCCTTCACACCTACACCGGTATCCTTTACAGCAATCTGCAGCTCTATGGCTTTTGCCGTACTGAGTCCGGTTTCTTCCTTGGACTGGACAGGAGAATTTCCCTCTTCGTCCAAAGCCCTTGCTGTTACGCTCAGAGTGATTTTTCCCTTTTCCGTGTACTTAATCGCATTATCAATCAGGTTTAAGATAACCTCTCGCACCCGGAAAGCGTCTCCGTAAAGCACCGCCGGGGTGTCTCCGTCAACAAGGATTTCAAATTGCAGTCCCTTCCACTCTGCACGGAAACGAACCATACTGTTGATTTCGTGAATCACGGTAGCCAATTCATAGGGCTTAGGCACCAGCTTGATTCCTCCGGATTCGATTCTGGAAAAATCCAAAATATCATTTACCAAAGACAACAAGGTCTGCCCGGAAGCCTGAATATCCTGCGCATAGCTTAATACCGCATCATCACGGCTCTCCCGAAGAATCATCTCATTCATACCGATAACGGTATTAATGGGAGTTCTAATCTCATGGGACATATTGGCCAAAAATTCCGCCTGTACCTTATCGGAAATCTCCAGCTTGCTCTTTTCATTTTGTACTTTATCATACTCAATGCCTTGGGCATGCATAATCTGAAGGCAAAGATAATGGTTCCGATAGAAAGGAATTTTCCCTGATTTGTGTATCCGCTAATCATATAGGAAAGCAGCTCAATAATACAGAAACCGATTAGGGTACAATAAGCCCCCATCATCCAGGTCAACTCCCTAAAGAGGTGCTTATCCTTCTTCCAAACTATATAAAAGCTGCGCAATACCTCAATGGCGGTAATCAGTCCCAAAAGGTCAATGGGAAGATTTAATTCCGCGAAGGAAAAGATTCCCACACCCGCAGAAAAATTATCAAGGTATCACAGATAAAGATAAGGAAGGACAATAGAAAAAGTCTCTTTGGCATAAACCCTTTTCCACTTTGTTGATAAAAGTAGCGCCGGAATCGGAATCATAATCAAGACAGATACTCCAGATTCCACAGCAATAAAATATTGTTAAAAATCAGCTGTCTGGCATCAATCTGGCAACCAAGCCATAGTCCCATAAAGAATAGGCTGACACCTGTATAATATGCTCCTCTTTCGTCTCCCTTCTTTTATCCACCAGGATATATTCCACCCACATTCCAATTCCCAGGAACATCAGGCAAAAAGCCGCCAGTATCTGCAAAAGCATTCTTCCAAAGAATGGCACAAATAATGGAAACGTCTTCTCCTGAAATAAATACTCCATGGTATTCTCCGCCGTTCTGCTACCGGTCAGCTCAATCACGAATCATCTTCCCAAGCTGATCCTTCTGTACGGGATACGAACCCAGGAAATAGGCGGAATCTTACTATTAAATGGCGGGATATCCGCATATTTAAATTCATATACCACTCTACCGTCTATCCACACCGTAATATCCTGATGCACTGTTCGAATGAACAAGCTGGTTAACGCATAAAGGAACATCCTGGGGCAGCTGTCGTTCAATTAAGAGCTCCTTCTCAGGAACAGACTCTCCGGTAGAAAATAAACGTTTTTGAGCCGTCCGGCAAAACTCTTTGCCAGCCGGATTGTAATACTTCAAATTTTTCCTCAGTAAAATCCAAGCTTATCATAGTAGCGCATGGAACTGGCTACTACAAAGATAAGCACAAAAATCAAAAACAATAGGTAGATAAAACGTATCTTAACTTCTGTTATTCTATTCATACTATTTCTCCGAACTCCTTTTCCGAGAAAACCCTTTATTCAATTCCCTCTATAGATTAGTGCATTTATTTTTAACATATTTCTTAAGTTTGTTCTACTCTCAGGCATCCATAATTCCCTGATTCATTGTAGAAAAAAAACGAAATTGCTCCTTACCATCTTTACATTTCGACCAAAGAAGGAAAAATTTATAAACAAAATACCGTAAGATTTGCACTTGTAAAGCATTGTACGCAAAAAGCCACTAAGGATTATGGTCCTTAGTGGCCTCAAGTTTGTGAGATTTTACTTCGTCGCGAAATCAAAATCCTTCGCCTTCTTCCTCTGCATCCTCCTGGTATTTTTCCAGAATGGTCTGCTGAAGTAACTCTCTCGTGGTGGAGCGGATAGGGTGAGCAATGTCTCTATACTCACCGTCCGTAGTTTTTCTGGAAGGCATAGCAATGAATAAGCCCTTTTCTCCCTCAATGACCTTAATGTCGTGAATCACAAATTCTTCATCAAATGTGATAGAAACAATGGCCTTCATCTTACCTTCTTTGTCAACCTTACGAACCCGTACATCTGTAACCTCCATGATACTCCTTCCTTTTTACATGGTATACCTTTCATTTTTCTCGATGACGATTCTGATATTCTCCGGTGTTCAATGTAGGTTGTATTGGCGCGAATGGTGTCCCGGCTCTCCACGATGCAATGTTCAATGACGCTGTTATCTCCGATATACACATCATTCAGGATAATCGAATTGCGAATAATGCAGTTATTTCCAACATAGACCTTACGACACAAAACAGAGTTTTCCACTGTTCCATTGATGATACATCCGCTGGCCACTATGGAGTTATGCACACTGCAATCCGGATTGTACTTCGCAGGCGGGTTGTCGGCCAATTTTGTGTATACACCAGGGGCCTGCTTAAAGAAGTAATCCCGAATATTTCTCTTTAGGAAGTCCATATTTGTCTGATAAAAGGACTCCACTGAAGCGATATTGCTCCAATAAGTATTCAGTCTATAACCGTAGATTCGCTTGATGTTCTTGTAGCGAATCAGAATATCCTTTACGAAATCATAACGATCCTCATCATGGGCTTTTTCCAAAAGCTCAATCAACTGTCTTCTGCGGATAATATAGACTCCGCAGGAAATACAACTGGCATCTGTTGATACGGGCTTTTCTTCAAAATCCACGATTCTGCTGTCCTCATTCATCTTAAGACAGCCAAAGCGGGATATATCATCCCCTGCATCCATGTTCTTGCATACAACGGTGATGTCCGCTTTCTTTTCGATATGATATTCCAGTACCTTGTTATAGTCAAGCTTATATACCCCATCTCCTGCGGCAATGATGACATAAGGCTCATGAGATGACTGTAAAAACAAGGTTTTGATAGAGGTGCATCTGCCGTACCCTAAACCAATCTCCATGCTCCGCAGTAATAGTCAGGGGTAAAAACATATAGTCCACCTTGTTTTCTTCCGAAGTCCCACCACTTGGAAGAGGACAGATGCTGGTTCAACGACCTGGAGTTATACTGAGTCAACACAGCTACTTTTCTGAACATGCAGGTGGACATATTCGAAAGAGAGAAGTCGATAGAACGGAAGGTGCCTGCAACCGGCATTGCGGAAATCGCTCTCTTGTTGGAAAAGCTCTCTCATTCTTTTGTTGTTACCGCCTGCTAAAAATAATTCCTATTGCTCTCATAGTCTTTCATCCTCCTTATAATCGCTCCTCCACTTTGAAGGAATCCATCCAGGGTAGTCCAGATCCGTCTTCCCATAAATCGCCGTGTTTCTGCCAATGGAAACTCCATCGGGTATAAAGGGAATTCTCCCTATCGTAGCAAGGTCTGAACAATACACCTGCTGTCATAAACAGAATCCTGGTATTCTCCGGTACCAATCACACAATCTTTGCCAATCTCTACATTTTCAGCAATCACAGCCCTGGTCGATATGTGTGTTCTCTCCCACCACCGTGTTTGCCATAATAATACTATCTGAAATAACGGCCCCATGTTCCACTGTTACACCGGCACCGATAATAGAATTGTAAACTCTCCATGAATCTCACAACCTTCAGAAATAACGGATCGTTCTACGTGGAATGGGTTGAGATAAATTGTGGAGCGGGATTATCGGTCTGGGTGTAAATCTTCCAATATTCCTCGTCAAGTTAAATTCGGGAATCAATGCAATCAGTTCCATATTGGATTGCCAGTAGGAATACAAGGTTCCCATCCTTCCAATATCCGTTGAACTCATAGCAAAAACATTCCCTATGTTCTGAAAATATAAAGGAATAACATGCTTTCCAAAATCCAAATCCGACACATCCCGGGTTCGTAGCAAAGCATCCTTTAGCACTTTCCAGGTAAAGATATAAAATTCCATAGAAGCCAAATTACTCTTGGGTTTCCTTCGGTTTCTCCTGAAATCTATAATCCCTGCAGCTCATCGGTGACGGTAATTCCGAAAACGGCTTGCCTCCTCCATGGGTACCGGCATGGCGGCAATGGTTAAGTCGGCCTTCATCGCCTTGTGATACTCCAGCATAACCTCATAATCCATCTTGTAAATGTGATCACGGAAAGAATCAACGTACTCCGGATCATAATTCTCGATATAAGCGATATTTTTGGTAAATGGCATTGGCCGTTCCCGAATAAAAGCCGGTATCTTCCTGAGATTCATAGGGCTGCAATACCGTAACGCCTCCCCTATTACGATCCAGATCCCAAGGAATACCGATGCCGATATGTGCATTCAGGCGTAAGGGTTGATACTGAGTAAGTACTCCCACTGTGTCTATGCCGGAATTAATACAGTTACTTAGGGAAATCAATAATGGAATATTTTCCGCCAAAAGAAACCGCCGGTTTGGCAACATTCTTTGTAAGAACCCCAAGGCGTGAGCCTTGGCCGCCAACTAAAAAGCATGGCGATCATCTCTCTTAATCACGTCATCACCTCTCTGCATCTAAAACATATGGCACTGGCAACCACAAAGGCTTTCTCTCTATTCAAATACTCCTATTCAAATATTTAAGAGAAATTCTTAATCTTCTTCTCCTTCTGGTATTTGTATTATAGCACTAACCTCAAGGCTTGAAAACCGAATTTTACGAAATATTTTACTATAAAAAGCTTCAAAAGCTATTCTATTTTTGTATAAAAGTTATTTATTCTAAAGAAAAGACTTTTATGAATCTACCCATTCTATCGGAGAACGTTATAAAAATTTTTTTAGCAATATGGGTCTGAAATCAAGGGCACGCTCTCGCTAGCTTCGCCACGTATCGAGTACTAAGCGAAAAACTTCGTTTCACTTGTTTTTCGCAAGTATCGAAACTCGAGACTACCCCGCTTCAGACCTATATTGCTTAAAAACTATTTTGATTCTACACCCCCAATTTAATGGGGAGTTTTCCGTCGTATTTCCTTGAAAATTTTTCTCCCTCCCTATATACTGAAAAATATTGTTTTACATAAAGGGGAAGTATGGAAATTACAGGATTAAGAGACATTTTCCTATCACAGGAAGAATATTTGATACAGAGGTTATGGTGAGCGGTTGGGTACGAAGCAACAGAGACTCCAAGAATTTCGGATTCTTGGTGATTTCCGACAGTACCTTTTTACCCCGCTTCAGGTTGTTTACCATGACAGTTTGGAGAACTTTGCGCAGGCAGCCAAAGCTGGTGTCGGTGCTGCGGTAATTGTGGAAGGAAAGCTGGTAGCTACACCGGAGGCGAAGCAGCCCTTTGAGTTGCAGGCCAGCTCCATTACGGTAGAAGGAGATACGAGCCCAGTTATCCCTTGCAGAAGAAGAGACATACCTTAGAGTATCTTCGTACCATTCCGCATCTTCGTCCCAGAACCAATACCTTCCAGGCTGTATTCCGTATTCGTTCTCAGGTGGCTTATGCACTTCACTCCTTCTTCCAGGAGCGAGGCTTCGTCTATGTGCATACTCCCATTATCACAGGCTTCCGATACGGAGGGTGCGGGAGAAATGTTCAAGTCACCACTCTTCCCTTTGGAATCCGTTCCTATGAAAAAGGGTGAAGTACAGTACGGAGAGGATTTCTTCGGTAAGAAGACCAGCCTTACGGTTTCCGGACAGTTAAACGGAGAAACCTTTGCCCAGGCTTTCCGAGACATCTATACCTTTGGACCTACCTTCAGAGCGGAGAAGTCCAACACCCAAAGACACGCTGCGGAATTCTGGATGATTGAGCCGGAGATGGCCTTTCGCGGATCTGGACGATGTTATGTTTAGTGCGGAGGATATGCTGAAATATGTGATTCAGTATGTATTAGTCAATGCTCCGGAGGAATTGGAATTCTTAAATCAATTCGTGGATAAGGGGCTTTTGGAGAGATTAAATCATATCGTTGAATCTGAATTTGCCAGAGTAACTTATACGGAAGCGGTAGAAATTTTACAAAAACAAAACGACCGTTTTGAATACAAGGTGGAATGGGGCTGCGACCTGCAAACCTGAGCATGAGCGCTACCTCACCGAAAGAAGTTTACAAGCGCCCTGTCTTCGTAACCGATTATCCGAAGGATATTAAGGCCTTCTACATGAAGCTGAATGAGGGATCGGTAAGACCGTTGCCGCAGTGGATTGTCTGGTTCCCGGCATCGGAGAAATTATCGGCGGTTCTCAAAGAGAAGATGATTACGAAATTGAAGAAGCGTATGGAGGAGCTCAACATGAATCTGGAAGAATATGAGTTCTATCTGGATTTAAGACGTTACGGCTCCACAAGACACGGCGGTTTCGGTCTCGGTTTTGAGCGAGCTGTTATGTATATCACCGGTATGAGCAATATTCGTGATGTACTCCCTTCCCAAGAACCGTTGGAAACTGTGAATTATAAAATTTTTGCTCTCGGGTATCCGGGAGGCTAAAATTAACTTAGAAAAGGATTCATATGCGTTTTATCCATGCCGCGGATTTTCACATTTAGGAATGGTTCCGGATGCTCAGCATCCCTGGGGAAAGAGAACGAGCCAATGCCCTACTCCATTCCGCAGAAAAATAGTAGATTTGGTTTTTACAGGAAAAATGTAGATGCCTTTATTTCTGATGGGACAGATTTTTCATCTCCCACCTTTACAGAAGGACTTGGAGGCTACAGCTAACTGTTTCAAAAATCTCCCTTCTGCCATGTTTTTTGTTTTTGCAAAATGCAGAGGAAAATTACTTTCTCCGTAACTCTCCTTTCCTGAAAATGTTCACATTTTCACGGAAGAAAAGCAGCAGGCTTTTATATCCCTGAACCTGAAATGGAGATTTTTAGCTATGTTCAGGAGAAAGGATTTTTCTCTATCCAAGGCTCTTTCCTTCACTTTTGGAACACGAGGATGCCATTCCTCTTCTATTATGGAATAGGGATAAGATGGAAAGCCCGGAAGACGCCTCTTTCAATGCGGCAGCTCTGCCCTTTTTCCTATATTGCTTTGGGAAGAGGGAAAAAGAACGTGCCGTTTTCTTAGAGGGAAAAGCCGTTTTCCGGATCTCCCTGAACCGCTGGGGCCCGGAAAGCACGGGAAAAGCATCAGGGTATGCTCTGGAAATATCCATCCTATTACGAAAAACTGGATAGCCCTTTTCTTTTCATGTAATCTCTTCTGTGCAATACATTTCCTCTTCATTTTCGTCTGGATCCTTCTGTGGGACAGGAAGCCCTTCGGCAACGTCTTTCAAAAAGGAAATCGAGAAAAGAGGATTACAAAAATATCTATAGAATTCGTTTTAGCGGAAACAGAGATCGCAAACAAAGATTATTCCAAGTCTTCTTTCAAAAGGAGATTCGTCTGGTGGAATGGATTGACGATACCATCCCCTCAATATGATTTTTATGCGCTTTACAGAGAACACCACTTAAGACCTTCTGGGCTTTTTCATCCGTTCCTATTTAAGAAAAAGATTTGGAGGATTTGAATCCTTCGGAAAAACAAAAGTCTCTTTTACGGCGTTTCTGCCCTCTTAGAAGGAGAAAGTCATGATACTGGAAAAATTACATATCGCCGGCTTTTGGAAAATTTTCGAATTATTCTCTGGACTTCTCTCCCTCCTTACAGATTCTCTATGGAGAAAATGAGGCAGGGAAAAAGTACAATACACGCTTTCATCAAGCCATGCTTTGCAGGGATTCCTAAAGGAGCCAGTAAACGGGAGGCCTTCTTCCAATATCGTCCCTTTTCCGGAGCACCGGCTTTCGGAGGAGCTCTGGAATTTTCCTACCAGGGAAAATCCTACCGCGTCCAAAGAGATTTTCTCCAAGGAGGAGAGGCCGAAATCAGTGCATTGGCATCCGGACAGCTCATCCCTGATGGGGAAAGCTTTTTACAGACCGTCCTTGCGCCATTTTTCTTTGGACAGCTTTAAAAATACCGTGTCAATCCGTCAGCTAAAATCCTCAACAGAAAGAGAGATGGTTTTTGAACTGCAAAAAATGCTGAGTAATTTTCAGCAAAGCGGAAATGTGGAGCTCAGTCCCGATGCGGCACTTTGCTATTTAGACAAGGAAGAAGCCGCACTGCTGGAGAAAATGGTTCGAGGCCACAAAACGCTATTCCTCACTTTTTGGGAGAGTAAAGAATACCCAAAAGGCACTTTCTCAAATCCATGAGGGAGGCTTTTTGAGACGCTGATGCTATTCCGGGAAATGAAGCCTTGTCCGATGCTTCTGTCGAAGAGATTCCCCTATCAAAGGAATCTCCCTCGCTGGAAAAGCAAAAAGAAAGAATTCAGGAAATCAAGAGTGATTTAGAGGCTCTTTCCACTCTGTTGGAAAAGGAAGAAGTCCTGAATAAGGCGCTTTTTAGAAGAGCAAGATCGGATGCTGTATCTGAACCATGCCCAGGAGGAAAAAGGAGCTTGCAAAGGCAGCCCTGATCCTATATCCTATCTTCTGCCTTTTTGCCCTTTGTTTTGCAGTTTTAACGAGTAATGAGCTTTCTTTATGCCTATACCATGATTAGTTTGCCGCCTTTTCCTTTCTTTTCCATGGGCTTTTCCGCATACCTTTATCCATTCTTTTGTGCCTTTTACTTTTTCTGCTTTTGGCTCTTTCTCAAAAAGAGTCTTCATCAGCATCAAATTTGGATAAAGAAGGAAAAACAGGAATTTGAAGAGTTTTTAGGAAAACGTCAGATTTCCGCCTTTCTACAGTTCCAAAACAGCAGCAAGGAAGAGCTTTCCGAAAAGGGTGCGAGTCAGGCTACTCTCAAGCAAAGATTATGCAGTATTACAGTACCATTTTGGAAAGAGTGACGGAGAAAGAAAAGAAAAAGCTTTCTGCAGACTTTAGAGGAAAATTATGAAAAAGAACAGGCTCTCTGGAAGGAAAGCAGCCTTGCAGGAAACCAAAAGAGAACAAAGAGAAGAGCTTCTGCGTCAGTACGGAATTCTACAAAAATAAGGCAGACTTGCTTCGCCCTCTCTGGAGAAAATGAAAAACTTCAGGAAAAATTGGAGTCTATTCAGGAAGCAAAAAGAACGAGATTCAGCAGATTGCTGCGGAAATTCGCAATAGCTTTTGCCTTCCATTTAAACGATAACTGTGGGCATGCCTTAGCTGAAATCACCAATGGTCAGTATGACTCCTTATGGATTGATGAAAATCTACAGCTTTATGTTAATGCAAAGGAAGGGTTCTTCCCCCTGGAACAGAAACTTCCACAGGCACGATTGATCGAGCTATATCTGGCACTAAGACTTTCCATAGCGCTTCTGCTGCAAAAAGATAATCAAGAATATCTTCCTCTGCTCTTTGATGACAGCTTTTTATATGTATGATGAACGAGACTTTCCGCCAGTCTTAGCTATTTAGCTTATCCGGCGCAATTCTTCTCTTCACCTGCCATCATAGAGAGCCAAAAATTTTACAGGGGCTAGGGAATCTCCCTTTGAACAAACGGAATTAAAATAATAAACGAGATACCGCCGGCACCGAGCGATACTCGTTAAGAATAAAAATATTTTTCTATCAATATAGGGTCTAAGATTGAGAACGCCTTCGTCGGCTTCGCACAGTCTCAGACCTATATTGCTAAACATCTTTTTGTTATTTTGATTTTTACAGTCACCTTTTTGCCGTTTAACCTGCAGAATCTGCCGGAGGATTCGACACGGATTCTACTTCGGCTCTTCCAGCTTTAAAAACCGCTTCTGTCAGACTCTTACACTGTCCGTTTTGCAGGAATTGAATCATTCTCAATATATCCTCTTCATTTAGGTGCTTCTTCCCGATAAACTGTTCGAATTTATGGGTTAAGGCAATCTGCATTTCCTGCGCTTGCCCTTCTAAACTATTCTCTCTTGAGAAGCTTGCTGCCACTGCTCTTTAGAAAAGTAGCTGAGTCGCCTCCTTCTCCGTATTCTCGATTTCATCTCGTATAATATTTGCTTTACCGTTTTCAAAGCTTGGAGAGCATTCTGTTTTTGTGCAATAATTTCATTTCTTTCCTGATTCAATCTGCTCAGTTCATCATCAAACTCTTCCAGATGATAGGGCGCATCATTAGAATCCTTATGAATCTCATTCTTTAAACGTTTCATCTGCTTCTTATTGCAGAAGAATTTTTCTTTCGAATCTCCTGCCCCTGCTTTACCACCTCCTATGTTTACCCACGGTTCTATTCCCGACAAAGACATAGAGGCCACCGAAAATCAAGATGTCCAGAAGATAGATTCCTACCAAAAACAGAGCTCTGTGGGGAACCAGAAAATAGTAAATAGCAATAGGAACGGCCCCAAAAAAGAGTAAGAAAAAGAATAGCATTCCCAACACTTCGGAGAAAGACACCGGCTTTAAATAAGATGCCAAAGAGCTTTGTAGTGCAGAATAAAGGCGCTCCCTCTCTGCAAATACTGTGATATGCCGTTTCAGCTCCCACATTTTCCTGCTTCAAAGGACCGGATTCTTCCACTACTCTCTCCTTAATCCCCTTATTTTTCGCTTTTTCTCTGGCTTCCTGAACCTTCTTGATCTTACTGTCACTTTGCGACAGCTGCTGGTCATAGCTGTTCTCCAGCTCTTTCTTCCGTTCCAAAATGGTTTTTTCAATTTTTTGCTTTAGAGCTCCGTCTCCTGCTCCAAATCCAGTTTTTCCTGCTTTCTTTTTCTAAGGCGAGACTCGCTGCGGAGTCTACAATCCTCCAGCTGCTTTTAATGCATCCTTAGCCTGTTCCAAAAATAAAATTGGATTTTCCTGTTCTAATCCCATAGCTTCCTCCCGATAAATAGAAAGAACTCTTTGTTATACTCTATCAAATTCCATTCCTTTATAACAAAAAAGAGAGGCTACGTAAAGAACATTCATCAACTTCACTCTGCGGGGTGAAGGACTGTGTTCATTATAAAAATTCATTTGTATATTTGAATTTTTACCCCCTGTATTTTATGCTATATTTTCAGAGAAGAATGTCTTATACTCTTGCCTATCTGCTATTTCTGATTTTTCTATATATAGTTCAGAAATCTATTTATTCTATTCAGGAATTTTTAAGCAGAAAAAGAAGTGATTCTAGAGTACTATATGTTTCGTATGAGCGGCACCCTGATGAAGGATAATAAAATTATAGCTTCCTGTGTTTCCCGGCAGGAAGGTCCCGGCAGTAGAACGGAGAAGGTCTTAAGAGCCTTGGAAGAAATTTGTGCACATCTATGGATCGGCTGTTCCCATCTGGCTCCCTGCCAGAATTGAAGAATTTAAACAAGAAGCAAGACGGTTTTTCTGGAGGATTCGCTTTATGGAAGAAATCTCTGACAGCTTCAGCATCCAAGTTATTGAAGAGTAGGGCTGTAAAAATCAAAATAAATAGATTTTTACAGCCCCTAACTATCTAATGTCGCCAACTCCTTTCGCCAGTTCTTCATATCCGGACTTTTCCTAAGAGGGCGAACATATTTTCTCTTGTAGCTCTCTACTCCCGGCTGGTTGAAGGGTTTACGCCATTCAGATAAGCAGGGAAACGCCGCAGGCAAACTCAAAGAAGTGAAAATACTTCTCCCAGAGTTCTGGCACTCTGCTCGTCAATCTTCACGATAAAGTTCTGGTACATCTCCATCACTGTGAGCCAAGATGGTTCCTTCATGGCTGCCTCATTCACAAAAGTCTACGGTTTTTCCTGCAGATAGTTCATTCCGTCTGTATCGATGAGCTCCTTCTCCAGCACAATCTCTTCCTTGGATTTCTCGATTTCCAATACGGTTTTCAAAGTGCAGGGGACTTCGCTCCTGAATAAACTGTCCTAAGGGAGTGTAATCTGTAGTGAAAGTCTACGGAAGAGGGGAACAGACCTCTGCGATCCTTACAGATTCTCCCATTAACTCAGCTTCCACCACTCGGAAAGGTAGTGGCAGGATGGCTCATAGTTTACCAAAATCTCAATCTTCTTATTCTTTCGAAGCATGATATTTCTGGCTGCCGCATACTGTAAAGCAGGGTTCTCCTTGTAATCAGCGGAAAGCAATCTTTCCCCCATAGCATTGGCGCCATCCATAAGCTCCTGAATATCCACACCGGTTACGGCAATGGAAGTAAACCCACAGCAGTCAGTACGAAAAACGTCCGCCGATATCATCCGGTACTACAAACTCCTCATAGTGCATTTCGTCAGCCAGGTTCTTCAACGCGCCCTTAGCCCGGTCAGTAGTGGCATAAATACGCTTTGCCGCCTCATCCTTTCCATACTTCTTCCAGCAATCCTTTGAATACTCTAAAGGCAATGGCAGGTTCTGTAGTGGTTCCGGACTTGGAAATAATGTTGATGGAGAAATCCTTTCCCTTCAATACATCCTGCAAATGCAGAATATACTTGGAAGAAATGTTATTTCCCACATAGTAAATTTCCGGAGTCTTTCTGTCCTCTTTCTTTAACTCATTGTAGAAGCTGTGATTTAAAAATTCGTTGAGCTGCACGAGCTCTCAGATAAGAGCCTCCGATACCGATTACCAAAAGAACATCAGAATCCTCCTGAATCTTCTTCGCCGCCTTCTGAATCCTCTGAAACTCTCCTTATCATAATCCGCCGGCAAGGAAATCCAACCTAAGAAATCATTTCCTCGCACCCTTTCCGACAAAAGAGTATCTCTTGCCGCAAGGGTCTGGCTTTTTAAAGTTCTCCATCTCCTCTTCACTAATGAATTTTCTTGCCTTGGATAAATCAAATTGTAGCATATAGCCTCCTTCTCCTTTTCCCTCTAATCCCTTTAGAGGGTAGTTCTTTTCGAGGAATTCCCGGATATATCGGAAAATCTCCTCTTCTTAGCTACAGTGATCCTATGATACACTGTTAACTCTAACTTTATTTCTTATTTTGTAAGAATAACTTACTTTAAGAATTCTAAGACAAAGATCTACACTTTGTGCACTAGCTTTTTCTCTCAAAATTCTGTATAAGTCATAGGTGCTTTTGGTATTTGCTTCATCGAAAATAAATCGTAAAAATCAGGAAAGGACCCCATTTTCCTTGCAATCTGGGCAATGGCCGCTCCTCCATCTCACAACAGGATGTTTGGAACTCCTTCCGTAAAAATTCCTTCTTCTCCTGTGAAAGAAACAAAGCAGTCTCCCGTACTCACTCTACCCAGAAAAAAGTATGAAAAGCCCTGCATAGTCTTCCCCACTGCCAAAGCTCTTCTCAATCATCCTTTCCTCTGCCGGAAAGGCCAACTCTCTTCTCTCGGGAATCTGTCCCAGGATATCCGAGTTCCGTGGCATCCATATCGTATTGCAACGCATCCTTAGAGACCAAGATCCAAAACATGAATCTCCTCCGGGTACGGCTCCTGCCACACGCAGCTTATGATTTGCTCAGGAGAGAAAAGGCATCAATTAGAGCCTGAGTACAAGCTGCTGCATTGACCTTCTGATTCCTGCCTTGTAAAGCACCACTTCCTGTCCGAAAGCTCCCCTGACAAAAAGTATGGTCCCTTTTGGATTTCTTCCCTGTCCTCACAGAGCTCCTTAAAAGCTGCCACTTTCCCTCTTCATGGCTCCGATAACTCTCATCATCTTTCCCTCCTTTTGGCATAAGTTTTTATAGCATTAGATGTAAGTTTTTATGCATCAGGCATAAATTGAACAACTTGAATAATTTACTGAATTCATTTTTCCCGAAAAAGGATTACAAAATGAATCAGAGCTGTATCACATTTTTCTTCCGTTCTTTTCCTTGCTGTTTCTCATGAGCTTCCTGAAATTTTGCCTTATTTTCCTTCAGTTCCTTATAAAGCATAAAGCCTGGAAAAACTCGCCTCCGCCTCTTCCTGAGAGAGTACCAGAGAATAGCCCTGTTTTTTTGGAAGGACTCTGCATTTAAAATCTGGTCTCCTCTGGGAAAGGCCCCCTTGGGTAGGGGAATCAGGCTGTGCTTTTCCCAAAGCCAAAAGCTCACAGATTACATTGGCTCCCGGCTCTGGAATGACGCAGTCTGCTGTCTGATAATAATCCGCCAGCTCCTCATGTACCTATTCATACTGCTGATAACCTGCCCTATTCTTAGTGCTCTCTCCGCATTTCCTTTACCACAAACATGGAGAATGATCCCATTCAAGAGCCGGTCCAGATTCTTTCGAATCACTTGATTCACCGCCTGAGGCTCATGCTCCGCCGATAATCAGTAAAAACCTCTTTCTCACTGAAAAATCCGGTCTTTCCAAGCTCTTCTCTCGACTTCCCGTAGAAGTCTCTCGAATAGGGGCACCGGTAAAGACCGCCTTTCTTCGGTAAACAGTTTTAGGGTTTCCGGAAAATTACAACAGATAGCTGAGGAATGGTAAGCTTTATTGGCCAGCCCCGGTGTCATATCCGACCTCATGGCAAATCACGGAATCCCAAGGCTTGCCGCCGCATAGACCACCGGTACCGCAACAAATCCTCCCTTGGAAAAACCAGATTGATTTTTCTTTTTTCAGGAATTTTCGGCCCTGATCCTGCGATGACCTTAAAGGGTCGGTAAGTTTCGTAAAGAAAAAGTATCTCCGAAACTTTCCTGTGGCATCGTAGTAGGGAAGTCCTGCCTTTTCCGCCAATTCTTTTTTCTATTCTTCCGAACTGATATAAAAGAGCTTTATGCTCTTTCTTTAAACCGGGAATCAGGGCAAGATTTTGCGGTCACGTGTCCTCGTCCCTGTTAATACAATCTTAGCTATGAATCTCTTTACAATGCTTTTCCTTCACCTTCTCCAGCTCTCCATCCTCATAAGAAAGAGGCGTCCATAAAACCATGCTGTCCTTGCATCAAGCAGGGGGAATGATGCACATGAAAATGCTCCACTGTCTGGCCTGCCGCTTCTCCGTTGTTTTGCACTACATTAAAGCCTTTGGCACCGGTAGCCTTTTGCCATAGCCTGTCCGATGCTAATGGGAAAACCTTGGGCCAGAACTGCATCATCCATCTCCAAAAGATTCTTTCCATGTTGCTTAGCAGAATCAGACAGTGTCCTTTGCTGCCGGAGATGTCCAAAATCACCCGAAAATCCCCTATCTTCATACACCGTTCCGGAAGGAATCTCTCCATTGGCAATCTTACATACAATCTGCGCTCATTTTTCTGTCCTCTCTTTCTCTGCTAATCTCCTGCTGAAATAATAGTTTTCTCTATCTGAAATAATGGTTTTCTCTATTATCGCAGTAGCAAATCTTTTGCTAATTTAAATACCGCTTTAAATATTTTCGGTATAGGATATTGATTTTCACTACCTCTTTCCGGAGTGCCGGTACAAAAGCACCGTTCCTCCCGCGCCTTCCTCCTTCCGGCCCCTATATCAATCAGGTAATCGGCACACTCGATCACATCCAGATTATGTTCAATCACAGAACCGTGGCTACCGCCGTCCGCCAGTCTTTTGCAGCATTTCCACAAGCTCTGATTACGTCCTCAAAAGTGCAAGCGTGTGGTTGGCTCATCTCAAAAATATACAGGGTTCTTCCGGTTTCCTCTTCGGCTTAGCTCTGTTGCCAGCTTGATTCTGCTGGGCTTTCCTCCGGAAAGCTCAGTACTGGGCTTGTCCTTGAGGCGAATGTGGTAAAGCCCCACATCCATGAGTCTCATTTTCCGCGCTGAATACTGGGGATATGGGCAAAGAACTCGTGAGGCTCTCCTCCACCGTCATATTCAGCACATCATAGATATTCTTTCCTTTGTAGCGAACTCCAGAGTTTCCCTGTTATAACGCTTTTCCATTACAAACCCTCGTAGGGCACATAGACATCCGGCAGGAATGCATCTCAATCTTTAGCAATACTGTCTCCGGAACAGGGCTCTAACGTCCCCCTTCACATTGAAGGAGAAACGTCCCTTTGGTATACCTCGTTCCTGGCATCCTGGAGCTGGGCAAGAGGTCACGAATCAGGTCAAAAACGCCGGTATAGGTGGCCGGATTGGAGCGGGAGTTCTCCGATGGGCTTTTGGTCAATGTCAATGACCTCATCCAAGGCCTCCAAACCATCCATTTTTCTGAACTTTCGAATCATTTTGGCCTTTGTTCAAAACCTTGCTATAGTGTCTATGAACGATTTCATTCACCAAAGAAGACTTTCTCCTGAGCCGGAAACGCTGGTGACACAGGTGGAATACGGATAGAGGAATCTTTACATCCACATTTTTCAAATTATTTTCCCAGCATCGTACACGTCCAAGGTTTTATAAAGTCCTTCTGCTTTGGCAAAGGAATCTTTTTCTTCCGCTTAAATACTGGCCGGTTATGGAGTCCTTATTTTCATAATCTCCTTGGCAGTACCCCACAGCCACCACTCCGCCCGCCATGTTCTCCGGCCCCGGACCGATATCCACAATCAAAATCCGGGCTCTCGCATGGTGTCTTCGTCATGCTCCACCACGATAACGGAATTTCCCAAATCCCGAAGACGGTCAAATCAGGCTAATCAGCTTGTCGTGTCCCTTTGGTGGAGACCGATACTGCGGGCTCATCCAAAATATAGGTAACCCCACAAGGCTGAACCGATCTGGTAGCCAGACGGATTTTTGGGCCTTCCTCCGGAAGAGTTCCGGCAGAACAGGCAAGGCTTAGGTACTTAGCCCCACATCCATATAAACTTGTTTCTGGCCTTAATTTCCCGGATAATCTGATCCGCATTTTCTTCCATGGCAGTAAGGGTCCTGTGGAAATCCAGTCATGGAACTGATCTAGCGAGCAGGGTACAGGACTCTGTAAATATTCTTTTTCTCCCACACTGTTACGGAAAGGAACCGCTTCAGTCTGGCTCCGTGACAGCTGGGACAGAGTAATTCGCATGAACTGCTCGTACCCTGCTTCACTTTTTCTCGAAAACACTCCATATCGTCTTTCCACATTGTTGAGCAATCCTTCAAATACCACACGGTGCACATTTCCTTTCCAAACTGGGAGCGCATAGCGTACTGTTATGCTTTCCGTACTGGTACCTGTGGAGGATAATCTTCCGAATCTTCTCCGGAAACTCACAAATGGAGTGTCCAAAAGAAAATCGTACTTTTCGCTCAAAGTTACCTAGCATGGACATGGGTGAAGCTTCCTTCATCCTTGAATTCATCCAGCCCATTACGGAAATGCCGCTCTGTTTAAAGACAGACTTTCATCCGAATCATCAGCTCGCATCAAATTCCATCTATAGCCTATTCCAAAAGCAGGTCGGGCAGGCTCCAAAAGGATTATTAAAAGAGAAGCTTCTGGGCTCGATTTCCTCTATACTGCTGCCGTCCACCGGACAGGAAAAAGCTGGTGAAGCCGTGGCTCCTCTCCATTTAAAAAGTCCACAAGCAAAAGGCCGTTGCTTAAAGATAGCACCTGCTCTATGGAATCGGTAAGACGCTTTTCAATGCCCTCACGAACCACAAGACGGTTCACTAATACTTCAATGGTATGCCATTGTTTTTCTCTAAATCAATCTCTCTTCCAGCTCGTACATATTGCCGTCAATTCTTGCTCGAACAAAGCCGGAACGGCGAATACTTTCCAAAAGCTTTTCGTGTTTACTCCTTCTTTCCTTCTTACCACTGGAGCAAGAGCTGCATTTTAGTGTCCCTCCCTGCTTCATTTCAGACAGGTCCACCATCTCATCCACGGTTTGCTTTTTGATTTCTCTTCCACATTCCGGACAATGGGGATTCCCACTCTGGCTAGAGAAGTCTAAGACAATCATATGATTTCCGTTACCGTTCCTACTGTGGAACGGGGATTTCTGTTGGTGGATTTTTGGTCAATGAAATTGCCGGAGAAAGGCCTTCATCAGCTCCACATCCGGGTTTTTCCATCTGTCCCTAGAATTGTCTGGCATGGGAGGACAGGACTCCATATATCTTCTTTGCCCTTCGGCATAGATGGTATCAAAGGCCAGGAGGACCTTCACGATCCGGATAATCCTGTAAGAACCACCAAAAGAATCTCTAGGGATATCCGATCCACATGCTTTAAATTATGCTCATTTGCACCACGAATTTTTATCCACTTCTTTTCCAATGTAGTTCCCAAACCTCTCTCTACATTCCGGCTGTTATAGTCGTTTTGCAGTTTTTCTTCTCGCAATCTTTCTTTCAGACTTTTCACTTGCCAATACCCAGGCGCATAAAAGCAAAATAGCCGGCAGACATTTGTTTGCCGACTAGCTCTATCACCTCTATAGGGGCTTTTCAAAGGGCTTATTCATAGGTCTTATAACGGACTTTTTGAGGCCTTAGCACTATAGAGAAAAATGCCTTTCCAAGTAAAGCACCTTTGGATAAAAAGCTCTGCACACGCTCATTTTCACAATGATAGAAAAAGTCTTCCGAGCCGCTTCTGTAATAAAATATCCATCCTCCAAGAAAAAGCACCCGGTTGGAAACCTCTGGCAAAAGCCATTTCATGGGTCACAACACCACCATGGTCATCTTCTCTCTGCCAAATCCTGCATAACCTGAAGCACCTCTCCCACCATTTCTGATCCAAGGCCGATGTGGGTTCGTCAAAAGACATCACATCCAGCTCCATTGCAAGAGCTCGTACAATGGCCACTCTGCTGCTGCCATCCGCCGGAAAGCTGTGAGGAAATTACCCGCCTATATCCTCAAGGCCCACTCTTTTAAAAGAGCCATAGCCTTTCCTCACCTCCTCCTTAGACTTCTTTAGAAGCTTTTCTTGGACCAAGAGTCGATTGTCCAAAATACTCATGTGGGGAAAAAGGTTAAACTGCTGAACACCATCCCCCATCTTCTGCCGTAAAAGCATCCACATTCTTGCTATGCAATACGCTTTGCCCTTCAAAGAACATCTCCTTGTAGGGCTTTTCAAAGCATTTAAGCAGCGAAGAAAGGTGGACTTTCGAACCGGAGGTCCGATAATACTAATCACGTCTCCTATGGATTTCCACGGAGATATCATGTAAAAACCTCTTGATTTTTAAATTGCTTATGGAGATGTTCTACCTTAATCAAGACCTCTGCCATCTTTATCCCCTTTCTTTTCCTTTTGGAATGCCTCTTCCATCTTTTTCTCCAGGAAGGAGAAGAACATGGTCAAAATCAGATAAATCAAAACGTTCCACTGTAAGCAGTGGTGTCCAGGCATCATAGGTTCCTGGAACGGACAATGTCTCCCGCCCTTGGTCAAATCCTGTACTGCCACATAACCTGCCACCGCAGTTTCCTTAATCAGGACAATGAACTCGTTGAAGATGGCCGAAAGACATTACGAACTGCCTGGAGGCATAATGATATAGCGCATAGTCTCCCCCATAGCTAAAGCCGAGAGATCGGCCTGCCTCCATTTGTCCCCTTGGGAATGGACATGATACCGGAACGAGATGATTTTCGCCACATAGGCTGCTGAGTTTGGCCGAGACAGCAATAATTCCCCACAAACTACCCGGAGAAAATACGGAAGTAAAGATACGTGATTAAAAATCATCAGCTGAATCACCGCCGGAGTTCCTGCATAATGGTTAGATAAAACTGACAAATTCCGTTGGCTATCTTTCCTTTTCCGTGTTCTGTCGTAAGTACTTCTAATCACACCGATGACAAAAGCCCAAAGCCACACCGATTAAAAGGGCAAAAACGTGATAATCAAAGGTGTTTTTCAGTCCTTCCAGAAAATAGAGATGGCGCTTATCCTGCACCAGGTTCATATACAGATGTTCCTGTAATGACATATTTTACTCCCCTCTACAGCGAGATGTCCCGCCACTTAGGCAGGACACCGGAAATGATTACAAAGCAAGTGATTATTTTGCCTGAATATACTTAGCTGTGATTTCCTCCAGCTTACCGTTATCCTTCAGCTTCTTTAAGCCCTGCATTAATCTTTTCCACCAGCTCCGTGTTTTCCTTTCTTGCACATATAGCATAATCCTCTTCCGCATAGGCACTGTCCAAAGCTTTAAGCCCTTATTCTGAGAGAACAAATACCTCTGCCGGATTCTTGTCAATAATCACCGCATCAACCTTGCCTGCCTGTAAGGCCTAGACACGCATCTGCTCCCTTCGGAAACGCTCTACGCTTTTTTCGCCTAAATCGTCTGTAGAATACAGGTCTCCGGTGGTTCCCTGCTGTACGCCCACCTTCTTTCCCTTTAAATCCTCAATGCTGCTGATGGTGGAATCCTCTGTCACGATTACGCTCTGTACGGAAGTGGCATAAGAATCGGAGAAAACTACATTCTTTAAACGATCCCTCATTCACCGTCATGCCGGCTGCACAAAATCGCCTTTCCGGACTGCACTGCCGGGATAATAGCATCAAAAGCCAGGTCGGAAATTTCCAGCTTCATTCCCATCTCTTCACGCAATGGCTTCCGCAATGTCCACATCAATACCTACAATATCTTTTCCCTCGTGGTACTCATAGGAGGAAAATTCCGCATTGGTCGCCATAATCAAGGTGCCACCCTTTGCTTCCCTTAGCCGAATCAGTCCCTTATCGGTCCCTGCCTGACTTCCCTGTTCTGTTCCCACTTCCCCACTTAGCTGTTCCATCTGTACTTCCTTTGGAACCGCTACAAGCTACCAAAGACAATCCTGCCAATGCCGCAATCAATAAATACTTTTTCATATTCTCTCCTCCTTCAATACGCTAATCTTCATCATCCTGTTTCAGACAAGCTTCCGTTCAAAAACCGTTCAACCTGTTAAAAGCCAGCCCTTACTGTCCTGTCAATGGCGAACAATGTATAAAAGCAAAGCTAGTATGTGCATAATTATACTTTTATTCTCGGTTCATGTCAAGGACTTTTTGAATATTTTTGCATATTTTCTTTTCTGTTTTGCATAAGTAGAAATTCTATTACTGCTTTAAAGAGCTTCCCGACTAGAAATATTGTCGAAAAGAAAGGCTTCAGGCGTTTCATTAAGACGCCCCTAAAAATCCCTATTAGAACACCTGCAACAGAACCCTGCAATCAGTAAATACGGGGAGATACTACCAGCGCCGTGTTTTTCAGAAGATAAAGCCGCCATAAACACCTGGCCGATATTATGAAAGATTCCTCCGATCGAAACTGACACTGACTGGAAAATGAAGCAGATTTTTAAATGAAGCATCATCAAAAACTGCATAAAAATCCACTCAAAGAATAACTAAGGGTCAAAGCGTTTCCAAATAAAAGCGATAAGAGAATGATTCTTAAAAAGCCGATTACCGCTGTAGGGATTGGACCTACGGAAAAAGCAGCATTAAAATATTCACTAAATTTGCCAGCCCCAGTTTTACTCCCGGAATGGGAATAGGCGTAGGAAGCTGAGCCTCACATATCCCAAAAATCATGGAAATGGCTAAAAACATGGCATAAATACTAAGATGAATGCTGCTTCCACGCCTTGCTCTTGAGAACTTTCCCGGAAATTTCATTTTCGGGAGCTTTTTCTTTTTCCCTATCGCGCATGATTCTCCTTGCTCTATTCTATGCTAATAAAAACTATGCTTTTCTATTATGCTATACACGTCTTTATAACATGAAAAAGGACAGCGCACGCCGTCCTGCTTTTCTGCTTTTCTTTCATCTTGATACTTCTGCAATGCTGTCCTTCTTCTCATGCTGTCTTACTTAACCGTCTGTCCCGAGAAGTCGTCATATATTACAAATGATTCAAACCCGAGAGAAAATTAAAGCTTTACTACGTTAGTAGCCTGAGGTCCTTAGCTCCGTCAACTACTTCGAGACTCAACGGCCTGACCTTCTTCCAAAGACTTGAATCCGTCTCCGGACAATCGGAATAATGTACGAATACATCCTTTCCTGTCTCATCAGAGATAAATCCATAACCCTTCTGGTTGTTAAACCACTTTACTGTACCTTTCATTACTATATCCTCCAAAAACAATTGCAACCGAAATTGAGTTACAACAATGGAAGAATACCATATCACTGCACTTCGTCAACTGCATTTTAGAAGAATCCCAGCATTTTGGTTTTCTGAATGAGTTTTATCCCTCTTTTTAGAAAACTCCAGAAAAAGAAGCGCGTGATTATCTGTTGAGCAATTCTTCTAAATCCTTCTCGAAAGATATACTTCTTATTGCAGAAATCACAACGGACTTCCTGGGACTTATGGTCGAAAGTAAAGATTCAATCTCTTTCTTTCCCAAAGAAATCAAAGCTTTCTCCACCCTTTCTCTGCTGCAGTTGCAGTGATAGCCAAAAGACTCCGCTTCTCATGGATTTTCCAGTCCGAAATCTCCCAATAAAAATACTCCAGACAGCTCCCTCCGGTGTATGCTTTGCCAGTAAATCCGTAACGGAATGAACGCTAGACAACTTCCTCCAGCTTATCCAGAAGACTTTCCTCTGCAAAGGGAGAAGCTGAATAATAAAGCCTCCGGACTCAGCCACGGTATTTTCCTTATTCATCAGGACGCCAAGGCCTACTGAGAGAAGGAATATTGCTCACTGATACTGTAGTAAGCATTGATATCCTCAGCAATTTCTCCGCTGATTAAGGCAGTCTGTCCCACATAGGGCTCTCCCAAAGCCATTGTCCCGGATTACGGAAAGGAAACCGTTCCCCACGGCGCCACCTACATTTGAGTGACCATCCTCCCTTGCGGGAAGAGTCACATAGGGATTCCCGCAAACGCCCTTTACATTGCCATGGGGTCTGCCGTAGCCACAGACTCTTCATCGGGCCGTCTCCCTTGATGGATGAGGGTAATCAGGTCTTTCTCTCCCTTGCTCCACTCCCATCATCAGAGCGCACTCATCAATCTGCCCATAGCCGCAGTGGCAATGGGGAAGTAATATGAATTCGTCTTTGCTCCTCTGCCGTATTTTCTGGTGCTGCAGGCAAAGGCGCGAATCTGCCCTTCACCTGCAGTTCCTCTTACCAAATAGTCCGTATTAGCCATTTTGTAATAATTCTCTCTCTTTTTCTTCGTCTTTTTCTCATGCAACACTTTTGTATTTCTTTCCGGAGCCGCAGGGACAAAGCATCATTGGGATAAATCTTCTTGCTCTCTCTTCACTGTTCCGGACTTCTTCTGCTCCTTATAGAGCTCTTTTTCTCTTTTCTCCTGTCAAAATGGAATCCCAAGCCGGAAGCTCATAGAGCCAGGAAGCCTTAGCCTCCACCATGTTGTAGTACAACTTTTTCCGGATCAATCTGAATCTTAACAACAGTATCCTCTTCCATAGTATCGATAGGATTATGATAGCCTGCTAAAGACTCATCGATTCCGTCCAGAATTCCCACGAAAATGAAGGGGTCGATGGAGAACTTCTCTGCCAACTCCTTTACACTTCCCTCATAACCCTTCTTCGGATCCTTCAGGATTTCCTCATAAAATCCCTTCTCCAAAGCAAAATACTTCTGCCAAAGAGCCTCCTGCTCCTGCTTATTCATTCCGTTTCCGTAGGCGGTATTTCTCCAATTTTCTAACAAAAGTTGCCATAGCTATCTCCATTTCTCAGTTTTTCTTTTGACGCAAAGCGAAGTTCTCATAAAGTGTTTTTACATTTTTCGAGCTCTACTCCCAATAACCCTAATGATTATACCAAAAATTCCATCATTTACAACCAAAGGGATATGAGAGCAAAGTCTCATAGAATATATCGGATAAATTTTGACAGCTAGAAGGGATGATGATCACAAGGATTACGCGTTTTTCTGCGTAGAGTGCTGAATAAGGGCAATCTGAGCCCGTCTGTACTTGCTGAAAGCAAGCGAAGCTGCTACGAAGCTTTAGTACAGCTACGCAGCGAAGTTGGCGGAGCGATGCCTCTGTTCAGTACTCTATGCAGAAAAACGATGACTGTTTATCCTTCTCTGAGCTGTCTAGGGATTTTCCCGCAAATCTTCAAAGTACTCTGCGCTGATTCAGATTTTGCTTCTCTCAAGCGCTTATTGGCATAGCGCCGGATGCTGTTCAGAATAACCGCCCATAAAGGCACGGCGATAATCATGCCCTTACAAAGCCGAAGAGCCTCCGACAGAATGATGGAGAACAGTGCCAGAAGCTGGAAAGTCCGGTGGAGTCTCCCCAAAATCTTCGGTCCGATGACATTTCCGTCCAGCTGCTGAATAGCCAAAATGGCAATGGCAAGTACAGAGCCTGGAAGGGACTGCTTAACATAATCAAGATGATACGAGGAATGGCGCCCTACGAAAGGGGCCGAAGAAGGCTACCATTGGTCACGCCGATGATTACGGAAACCAACAGGGTGTGAGAGCATCTTCATAATCGCTTAAAAACGAAGAAGGTTAAAATTCGATAATCACACTGTCGATGATTTTTCCCAGGATAAAAGCCGCCAAACATCTTGTGGACATATGCGACTCTTCGATAATCCTTTCGCTTTTCTCCTTGGAAAAGATGGCAAACAAGCAACTTTCGGAACTGTAGCTTTAGGGTCTTTTTCGGTTTAAAGATTAATATCATAACAATAAGGCCGATTAAGATATTCTTGACCACCGTAGAAAGATGTCCATATACCGTCACTGGAAGAATGCGGCAATATTTTGCAAATGTCCCAAAAATCGTCTGGGCACTCTCCGGTTTACTGCTGAAAAAGGCACTGACTTTCCGTATATAAATCTTCCCACATACTCTCTGGCTTCAGGATAATTGGTCCAGCAGGGTTTGGATTCTTTCGTAGAGGGCGATTAAGGGCATCCGGCAAGGTCATATATAGGTTATAGATGGACTTTGTCAGCTCCGGAATCAAAGAGATACCAGACTTCCTCCGAGTAATACCAGAAACAACAGAGCTGCAAATGGTGGCCGAAAACTGCTTGCGGTACTCTGCTGCTTTTTGCGAAATAACTTTGCAAAAGAATATCCGTCATCTTTACCACAAAGTTATATACCGGGCTCATTAAATAAGCTAAAACCGCTCCCGTAAATAATGGGCATCAGAGTCTGAATAAAGAGATTAAAGATTCTTTGTTAATGGTCTCTAAATGGCTCACTATAATAGCAGGGGAAGTCGCCGCCAATACCAAAAAAATGCGGTAATCTCCCATGAGTTTGTTCTGTCAGTTTTCCCTTTTTCATTGCTCTACACTCCTAAAAGAACAGTTCATCTATACATCGCCCTGTACATCTGCCATTTTCTTCTATGAAAACGGTCACCCTTTCCCTGTGACTCTATGCTTTACAAATACAGCAGGGACAGTTTATTTCTTACTGACACAAAAATCAGACTCACTCAAAGCGCCGTACCACACGTTTGACTCCTAGCATTAAGCCAGGTGGGTTACCTCACGGATTTCTCAAGGATCCTTAACCGCAGGACAGGCTTGCTATCCTAATCGCAAATATCTGGAATCGTGTGTCATGTTGTAGGTTCAAATTGTGTGGACTCGAACGCCCCAGCCAAGTCTGTAAAAAATTATAGCAAAGGGGCACCTAGGCTTGCAAGTAAGATTTCTATTCCATGCTTTCAGATTTTCTATTCCATACAGCATTTCCCTTTTCCACGAAGTCTCGCCTCTTCTCCCGTAAAGGCATTGCTCACTCCTATAGGAAAACTATTCTTTAAGCGAGCCTTTATGCACCTGATAGAGCCCCTTTTCCTCTACTCCTCTGGCCTCCTTGGAATAGGAAAATACGAGAACAAGTCCCCTTTCATTCCTTTCGGAAAATGCAGACTTCCATCCTGTATCGCCGTAATGAGCTCTTCTTTTTCCATACAAATATCCCCTAACCCCTTGTTCGGTAAGATAGGCCAGACTTTGTAATGCTGCAGACTATGGTCAAAGCGCCTTCCTCTAAAAGCCCCAAAGATATGGTTTCCTGATTCCTCTTCCAAACAAAGCTAATGGCCTTCAGAAGATCCATGTCATTTTCACTACAGGGAGCTGCTTCAGAGAATCCCCTGAAAAAAGTCGGAAGAAATGACCTGCTTTTCCTTCGTTTTCAGAAAAAGATATTATAGGATGCAGAAGGCAGATTTTCAAGGAGCTCCTCTCAAAGAATCCAAATCTCCCAAAATCAAAGAGGGCTTGAATAGCTCTCTTGACAGTAGTCGGAAAAGCCTCCATCCACCGCTAATAATCAGATCCTCTCGTTCCAAGGAAAAGAATTCCATAAAAATATCCGGCACAGATTAATATTCCTCTTCTTCCCCTACTTTCTCCTGTCTCATTGCTAATTCCTTTTTAGATTTTCTATCCTAAGTCTTTGTATAAGCACTACTTTTTCCCGGAAAAGTACATTCTTTTTATCAACTTTTCTTTTCTTCTCTCTCATAGAGCTATAGAGAAAGCATGTCCCTTGCTCCCCCTCCAAACACATTTTCGAATCGTTACCCGGTGATTTAATTCCTTCATCTGCAAAACATTTAATAGAGAACCGCAGAAGCCGGCTTTGGATTTCGAAGAGAAAAAGACCAGACGAGGAGTTCTGGCTGCAAAATAGCGCCTGCAGCACATGGGACAGTGCTCCAAATTCACATAGAGGTTGCAATCCTCCAATCGCCAGTCTCCTATTTTCTTTGCAAGCCTTCTCAATGGCTAAAATTTCTCCATGATAGAGGCATTGTTCTTTTCGGTTTCTCTAGTTTATAGCCTCCCTGCCCAAAAGTCGTTCCCGGAAGAATTCCCTTTTTCTGTGCAAAAGTCTTCCATGGAGGCAGTCAGCTTCGTCCCGTCATAAACAATCAGCGCCCCTGATGGAACATCCCCCAGGACGCCAGCTTTTTCTGCGAGAAGAGACCATCTTCACTATAGTCTTTCTCTGTTTTCATTTCTTTTTAAAACTCCTTGTAGAGAACTCTCTAATCAGCTCAGAGGAAGGAAACGGAAAAATTGTCCACAACACTGGTCACCGATTACACCGAAGCTGTCCTGCTCCTCCCTTGACCTCCTGCAATTCCTTATGATAAACCAGAGAGGCACCTGTTCTCTAGTATGGTCCGTTCCGGAAAATGTAGGATCATTTCCATGGTCACCAGTCAGCATCAAAAGATCGTCCTCCTTCAATACGGACAGCAATTCTCCCAGCTTCTCATCAAAGCGCTGAATTTCTTCTCCATAGCCGATGGGATCTCTTCTGTGTCCGTAAGAGCATCAAAAGTCCACCAGATTCACAAAGCTAAAGTCCTTTAAAACTCCTCGTCCTTTGCCACGGCAGTGCACTGTTCCATCCCTTCTACAGAGGAACAGGAGTGGATGGCCTATTGATTCCCTCTCCACGAAAGATATCGTTAATCTTTCCAATCGAAATCACGGAAAGTCCCGCCTCTTTCCAGATAATTCAGTACGGTTTTTGTAGGTGGCTTTAAAGCCAAATCATGGCAGTTGGAGGTTCTCTTAAACTCTCCCTCTTTCTCTCCCTACAAGGTCTGGCAATGACCTTCCAAACTCCTCCACTCGTCCTTCATGGTGATTTCTCTGGCGATTTTCACAGTCCTTGTACAGTTCCTCCAGCCCAAAAATACTTGGGATCTTCAGGGAGCAGCAATCTGCAAATACAGAGTCCACAGAAGTATAGACAATCATACTTCCGGTCTAATTGCTCCTCCCTAGCTCCTCAATGATTTCCGTACCGGAAGCTGCCTGTTTCCGATCATCACCTTTCTTCCGGTCTTCTCTTCCAATTCATGAATTAATGCAGGAGGAAAGCCGGTGTCAGTAAAGGTAATAAAAGGGCTTTTCCGTCTTTATCCCCATCGTTTCCCAGTGTCGGTCATGGTGTCCTTACCGTTACTGGCTTCATTTAAAAGCATAGTACTTGGCCATAGGCTTTTCTACCGGAGAAACCCCTTTTAAGGCGCTTTAAATTTCCCATGCCCTAGCTTTTTCCAAAGTTAGGATGGAAAAATGAGGGCATCTTTTCTGTAATATGAAGGAAGGTATCCCGTACCTTCGTCTCCAGACTTTGCTGCATCCTTGCACTTCCAGATGCCTAAAGAATCTAAAACAATCAAAAATATTCTAAATTTCATCTTTCCCTACTTTCTCTTTCTCCTTTGAATCAGGAGCTTTACAGCCTCTATGGCAGGTCTGAATCATAAATCCGTATCATGTAATATTTCGTTGGAAAGTCCCGGCTTTCACTCTCTCCCTGAGTTGGAACTACAAATAAAATGGTGCCCACCTGCTTTTTCAGATATGCTCCCGACGGTAAATAGCGCCACTTTCCATTTCAGAAGCCTTACAACCTAATTTGCCAGGCATCCACTTCTCCAACAATTCCTTGGAGACCGAGTAGAGTCCTCCAGCTTATGCTGTCCATAGCGTCCTTGCACTGTACTACCCCCATGGGTTTTTGCGGAAAAGCTTTTTCCCTGCCTCTTCCAGCACCTTAGTCAGCTCGAAGTCTGCTGTGGCCGGCCACTCGATAGGGGCATATTCCTTGGAGGTTCCCTCCATACGGATTACAGATTGGGCAATCACCAAATCTCCCTTCTACAGAAAGGTCCATCCCTCGCGCTGTACCACACGGATAAAACCTCTCCTCCGCAGGTACTAAAGCTCTTCCAGGGCAATCGAAGCGGAGGGTCGCCTATACCGGTGGAACAGACACTGACCTTTTCTCCCTAAAAAGGGTACCGGTATATAGTCACATACTCTCTTCTATCTGCCACCAATTCCGGATTGTCAAAAATGTTTCGCAATCTTTCTCACAGCGCTTCGGATCTCCGGGAAGGAGAACATATTTTCCCCAAATCTCCTTTTTGACTCCGATATGATAACGGCGCTCATCTTCTGAATAATTAATCATGGAAACTCCTTATGCTAAAGCTAATGCAAACCTTGTGCTACAAATGTTATGCAAATACTTATGCAAAAGCTTAACATAAAATCTTTATGCCCAAATAGAGCACAAAATCCTTATGCCAAACGTAATGCAATCTCCATCATATCCTTAAAGCCCACCTTTCTCTCTTTCCGGAGAAAGCTCTGTTCCCTTTAAGATATGGTCGGAAATGGAAAGAATCATAAAAGCTTTCTTGCCGGCCTTTGCCGCATTCATATATGAGGGCTGCAGCCTCATTTCCCGCAAAGGGCACCCATGCTTGCCCACTTTTCGATTTGGCCTTGGTATAGCCTTATAGAAAAACATCGGAGAGACCACATTTCCCTGCCTTAACAGGAATCTTTAATTCTCTGGCTGTTCCACCGCTTTCTCCAGTAAGAGTAGTCTGCAATAGGGAGCAAAGTCACCCGGTAGTTCATACTGATAGCTGTGGCGAGGAATCCGTGCAGGCACCCTAGCTATAACCATCATCCTTTGACGCAATATCCTCCTGTAAAAGCCCCTGCGGAACCAATACGAATAATGGCATCCACATCGTAGTGGTTAAAAAGCTCATAGGAATAAATGCCGATGGAGGGCATCCCCATTCCGCTCCCATCACGGAAACTTCCTTTCCGTTGTATTTTTCCAGTAAAAGCCCAACATATTTCTCACTGTATTAAAAACACTTTACATCTGTCAAAAAGGTCTCTGCAATAAACTTGGCGAAGAGATCCCCAGCATTAAAACGGTCTTGGCAATCTGCTAGCTCTGCTTCATTATGTGCTGTTCCCATACTATCCTCCTTGATTGTCGACTAAATCATATTATCTTTGATAGAAGTATCTTTGATAGAAGCAATATACCAGCTTCCCATACTACTTTTTTCAATCTTTATAAACTTTTTCGATCTTGATAACTGCAAAAACCATCTCAAAATAAAGGACTGTCCCTAAAACAACTGCTTAGTCCTCCAGAGCCTCCGGCAAAAAGGCATGGGAAAGCTCTGCAAGATATAAATCTGATACTCCTCTTCATTTTTGCCAAAAATGACCTGAAAAGCTTTGTAATCCACAAACTCCGCCATCACCTGACGACATATACCGCAGGGCATACAGTAGGAAAAGCTCTTCACTATCCCTTCATGCCTCCCTACTATGGCGATTCTCCGAAAATGCTTATAGCCCTCACTGACGCCTTAAACACAGCGGTTCTTTCTCCCACAGTTGCTGGCTCCATAGGGAGCATTCTCCACATTACAACCTAAAAATACCTCTCCTGAATCCGTTTCCAACGCTACACCCACCTGAAAATGAGAGTAGGGACTATAGGCTTTCTTCTGGCCTGAAGCGCCTTCCGAATCAAAGCCTTAACATTATTATCCTTACACTGTCCTTTGTGCTTGTATCCTCTGTTCTCAAACGATTCTCTTCCTTTCCTTCGTCTATAGATTTTTCTATAGCATAAGGCTTTTCTTCAAAAAGACCAGTCTTTCCGGATACAAAAAGTGATAAAGGATACTTCCTCTATCACAATCCTCACGAAAAACCTTGTTTTCAGCCTGCGGATGACAGGACTTGAACCTGCACGGTCGCCCACCAGAACCTAAATCTGGCGCGTCTGCCAATTCCGCCACATCACATATCTCCCCTTTCAGGAATGAGACACGCAGGAATCGAACCCGCGACAGCGATTAAAAAGTCAAGTGCTCTACCGACTGAGCTGTGTCTCGCAAGCAGGGCCAGTTAGTTCGAACCAACGACTGCAGGCGTCAAAGGCCTGTGCCTTACCGCTTGGCGATGGCCCTATGAGATAAGAACCTCGTGCGAGAAAAATAGGGTGGCCACCGGGGTCGAACCCGGGACCTCCAGAACCACAATCTGGCGCGATAACCAACTACGCTATGGCCACCATGTTACGGATAGAACCGTCTCGCAAGTGATCCAGAAGGATTCGAACCCCGACCCACGGCAGAGGCCGTTGCTCTATCCAGCTGAGCTACTGAATCATTTCGCATTTTGTGCGACTCTCATATATAGCGAATCTGATACTTTGTCAAGAAAAAATTTTCGCTGTTTACAAAGGCTATGCTCTGCTGAATTTCAAAAGAGTCGTAAAAATCAAAGTACTAAAGAGATTTTTCGGCAATATAGGGTCTGAATATGGGGTGGTCTGGGCCGTCGGTACTTACTGAAAGCGGTAAAGCGAAGCTTGAGTTGAGACTACTACGTGTACGAAACTAGCGGAAGCGTGCCCAAGTTCAGACCTATATTCTGAAAGACCCTATTTTATAGCCCCTTTCCTTTCTTTACAAAACAGCAAAGCTTTAGTGACTTAATTCATAGGCCTCCAGGCAATTCTTGGTAATCAAGGCAAAATCCTTGGTTTCCAAAAATTCTTTTACATAGCCAGGTTCCTCCCACAAAGCACCTTGGAGAAGGAAAGATATTCTCCGATGTTCTGAAAGATTCACTCCACCGGTGGGCATAAATACGGGTTCTGGAACACTGCCGCATAGCTCTTGATGGTCTGTACGCTGCCAAAACTGTCCTGCCGGGAAGAACTTCACCACAGGAATATCATAAAGACATGGCCATGCTGATTTCCGTGGGAGTCAAAACACCGGGACAATAGGAATTTCTCTCTCTCTGCAAAAGCTGCCACTTCAGTGGGAAAAGGAAGGACTTACAATAAACTGGCACCGGCTTCCACAGCATCTTTTACACTCTTTTTGAGGTAATCACCGTTCCGCACCCACATATAAATCCGGATATTCCTTTACCATTAGCGCGATGGATTTCGCTTTGCTGCCGCCGTACGGAAGGTGACCTCCGCCACCAGCAATTTTTCCTCAATAAAGCCTTCCCCAGAGGAATGGCGTCATTTTTATCCTCAATTACCAAAACCGGACAAATCCGAATTCCCTTCATTCTCTCACAAATTCTGCCATGTACATTATTTTATCCTCCTAAATTTTATGCATTTTCCACTCTAAGATTTCCTTTTTGGTCCAAAAACAGCAGGCTATAGCATGGTCTTCTATCCTCTTGTCTGGGAAAGCTGATGGATCCCGGATTGATACAATGCACCCCGTTCACCACTCTGTTACAGGGTTTATGGGTATGTCCGAAGAATGCCATACTGCAATTTCTGTCTCTTGCCTCTTCCGAAAGACGCTCCAAACCGAAGTTTACCCCATAGAGATGTGCCATGGGTCAAAAAGCATCGCTCTTTGCCGATACGAACTTCCACGTCCTTGGGCAAAATAGGGAAAAAGTCATTGTTTCCTGTACAAAAATAGGACTCCACAGCCCTTAGGCAAAGCGCCTGTACCTCTCCTTCTCCCTCCGAATCCCCAGATGAATACACATGGATATATCCGGATGGAGACGAGAACCTTTTTCCACATAGTCCAGTCTTCTATGGTTATCGGAAAGTACCAAAATCTTTTCCTCCGAAGAAGGATCGATTCTGCCGAGCTATCTTAGTCTTCGCTTCGGCGACTTCCTGTCCCTTTTTCGACAAGTTTCTGTCCCTTTTCGGCATCCTCCTCTTTTCCGGATTTTCCCCGGATCTTTCTCTGCCTTGTGCTCCGCCTTTGCTTCCTTGCCTTTTTCCCGACTGCTCCTGCCCTGCTTTTCGAAAAGCGGGCAGAATCTCTTTTTCCTGCTCTTCCTGAATCATTCTTTCCATCTTTCGAAAAGCCTTTCCCCTATGGAAACCTTATTCTTCTCTTCTCGAGAAAGCTCAGCGACAGTTTTCTGTATTCGGAAGGTAGAAAATGGGGTCATAGCCGAAGCCCTCTTCTCCACCGGGCTCTTTTGCAAATTTCTCCTGTGCATCTGACTTCCGTTTGCAAAAAGCTTTCCATCCGCAAAAATCGCAACAATAGCGCGACTAAGTAGAGCCATTCTGCTTTTACTGCTGCTTTCTTCCATCATAGCCAGGATACGACGATTCTTTTTCGGGATAGAGTGTATCCACCCCAGAAAGCGGGCCGAATAAATTCCGGGACCAAAGGACAGGGCTTCAATGGACAGGCGGAATCATCCGCCATAACCAGGTCATCTTCCTCTAAAAGTCCCTGTGCTTTGGCAAAAGTTATATAGAGCTCTGGCCTTGATTTCCACATTTTTCCAGAAAACTTGTCGTTTTCCTCTACCTCCCTGATCCATGCCCTAAATCTTTGGCACAGAGAATGGTTCAGGAAAATTAGACAGAATCTCCTGAATTTCTCTTAACTTGTGTTGATTATGGGTGGCAAATAAAAATCCGCATTATTTTCTCCTTTACCATTGTACTGGTAAAAATAGGTTTTCATCATACCGTTGTAAAAAGCTTTCTGTTTTTATCCGCCTTCCCAAGGTATTTCTCCGCCTGCTCGTAAGCGGTGATTAACAAAGTCGCCAATCATCCAGATCTTCATAAGCCTCTCTAAGCTCCGTATATAACAGAGGCAGATTTCTCTTGTCCTCGATTCGCTCTCCGTAGGGAGGATTGGTTAAAATCAAGCCTCCTCGCTTACTGTGAGACATCTTTCCCACTTCTCTTTCCTGAAAATGGATGAGCTTTTCCAACCCCTGCCCGCTCCGCATTTTTCACGGCAAACCGGAATCATGGCAGGATCTATATCGTAGCCCTGAATGTCCACCATTTTTCCGTAGGAATTCTTCTTGGTCTCTAGTAAGCTACGGTCAATTTCATCCCCTGCTTCCTCCAAGGCATAGTCCCATTCCTTTTTAGGAATCAGGTTTTCCCAGGCTTCCGCCATAAAATATCTATGCATTCCGGAGCAATCTTTGCCGCAATCATAGCCGCCTCTATGGGGAAGGTTCCTGCACCACATGGGATCCACAAGGGGCATCCTCTCTCCACTGCTAAGGAGAATCAGGGAGGCGGCCAAGGTTTTCCTTAATGGGCGCCTTTCCCATTTTAAACGATAGCCCTCTTTTGTGCAGAGAGTCTCCACTGGTGTCCAAACAGAGTAAAACCTCATCCTTATACAGAGAAACACGGAAGGGGTACTTGGCTCCGTGCTCCTCAAAAAAACTCTGATGATAGTAGGATGCCATCCGGTCAACCATGGCTTTCTTTATTACGGACTGAATATCTCTGGGAAAAACAGCTTGGATTTCACGGGGCTGGCCTTGGTCACCCAGAAGGAGGCATCCCTTTGGCGAGATACTCTTCCAACGGAAGGGCCTTGGTACCCTGAAACAAATCCTCGTAGGATTCCGCATGGAAGAGCCAGCTTTTAATAAAACTCTTTCCCCTGTTCTCAGGAAAAATGTTGGCACGGACGATAGCCTCCGCATCTCCGATAAAATGCACCCTTTCCGTCACTGACGGTATGCACATCATAACCCAAATCCTGAATTTCTTTTTACAGACTGCTTCCAGTCCAAAGTGGCGAGGTACCACCAGTTCCATTCTTTGCATCTTCCCTCTATCGAAAAAGGTATGCCAAAATCAAAGGATTACCGCCACCCGCCAGTACAGGAAGTAAAATCGGTGCCAAAGCGGAAATGATTCCCGCAAAAATCGCGATAATTCCCCCGATAATCAGGAAGAAAATCACAAGAGAAATCACACAGCCCTAAGGGACTGACAGGAATGATACGGGGTCCTCCTGCATTTCAAAGGCCGACTGTCTATCCTGCCGAATATCCTCTTCTTTATATTGGGTATAGCCTGTCTTTTCCCTAAAGGTTGAGACTGTCTGCTATCTTCTTCGCTCCCTTATATTGTAAATCCTCTTCGTCGGAGGCATAGTTAATCTCACTTTCCGCATAACGGAAAAGGGTGCTTCTAGCTACATGATCTCCTCCCGCCTCTGCGACATCAATAATGCTTTTGCCAAAAAGCCTTGGCTCAGAAAGGAAGCAATAACTTCTCCTCGGTTTTTCCACCCCCAGCACTTCCGTCAGGATGTACTCTTCATAAAAACGTTTTTGCTCCAGAATAACTTGTTCCGAAACATTTTGCTTTAATTCTAAAAACCAGTTCCCGAATAAATTCCTCTTTCCTCACCTATTCCTCCTAAAACTCAAGCAAAGCTTGGGCTGAGCATATCTTCCTCTTTAGCTTAGCTCTATTTTCTCTTTAAAGTCCAAAAAGACACGGAAATATTTGTAGAAGCTATAAAGTACTTACTCTTCTGTAATGGCAATGTGCAAATCCTTTAGTTGCTGGGGATCAAAGACCTCTGCCGGTGCATCCATCATAGCATCGGAACCGTCCTTCCCCTTCGGAAAAAGCAATGACATCGCGGATGCTCTCGCGCCACCATCCACATCGCCAAACGGTCTAAGCCGTAGGCAAGACCTGCATGGGAGGTACACCGTACTGAAAGGCTTCCAATAAGAAACCAAACTGCTCAGTGGCTCTTTCCTTCGTGAAAGCCCAGCTTTTCCAACATTTTCTCCTGAACATGAGACTGGTGAATTCTGACAGAACCGCCACCCAGCTCCGTTCCGTTTAAAAACAATATCGTAGGGCCTTGGCTCTAACCTTGGACAAATCCTCTTCATCCACCAGGGAAGGTCTTCTTCCATAGGCATGGTGAAGGGGTGATGCATGGACTGATATCTTCCCAATTCCTCGGAATATTCAAACATGGGGAACTCAGTAGCAGAGGAACTTCACTGTCCCTTCTGAATTAAGTCAAATCCTTTCCTAAAAGCAAGTACTAAAGCTCCAAAGGCTGTTTCCATACCACCTGCTTCTTTCTCATCGGATACCAAGAAGAGAAGATCTCCCTGCTCTAAGCCTGTAGCCTCTGTTAATCCTTGATATCCTCCTCGGACATAAACTTGGCAAAGGAAGCTTTTACAGGAACCGTCCTCTGCATAGCCGAACCAGGCCAAGCCCTTTGCCTGATAGCCTTTACCAACTCCACACTAGCTGTCAATCTTCTTTCTGGGCATGGAGGCCTGTCGCTTTAAAAGAATTCCCCTTGACCTTACCGCCATTTTTCCACGCACTGGCTGAATACGGAAGCCACAACCCATACCGCCTCGGTACCTCCAGTAAAGGAGCAGGTCAAAACGAAGTCCGGCTTATCGGAACCTGTAATTTTTCCATAGCATCAATCCAGGTCATTCTCTGTAAAGGAGAGCAATGTCACCTGACAGATTTCCTTGAAAGATATACTGTAAAGTCTCTCGTTTGCCTCAGCACATCTTCCATATCACGAAAGACAGCTCCATATCCACCTGGGTAAAGCTCAGGCTGATCGATCCGCTCTTAAATCCTCATCACGATAGCATCTTGCCAGCTGGAAATAACGATCCATACCGGAAACCATTAAGAGCTGCTTTAAAAAGCTGAGGAGACTGGGGCAGGGCATAGAAGGAACCCTGATACAGGCGAGATGGTGCAGGAAGTCTCTGGCTCCCTCAGGGGTGAGACTTAATCAATGTAGGTGTTTCAATCTCCAAAAATCCTTCCTGAGATAAAAAGCACGAATCAGCTGGGAAAGTCTGGCTCTTGTCATTATTCTCTTCAAAATCGGTCTTCTCAAATCCAGATAACGGTACTTTAAGCGTAAGTCTTCCTTGGTCTTGCTGTCTTCTTCAATGGGGAAGGAGGAGTCTCCGCCTCTGCCAGGATTCTCAAACTTTTTGCTACCAGCTCCACAGCTCCTGTAGCAAGGCTGGCATTGGCATCCTTTCCTCTGCTTCGAAGCTCTCCTTCTACCGCAATAACAAACTCCGCTCTTAGCTTGGAGCCTTTTCAAAAACCTCTGCCTGCATTCATTTTTCCTCAAAAAGAATCTGTAGGATTCCCGGAACGGTCTCTAAGGTCTGTAAAAATAAGACCTCCTATTTCTGGACTTCTGTACCCAGCCCATCATGCAGACCGTTTTTCCGATATACTCCTCTCCCAATTCTCCGCATCTTGCGGTTCTATGTAAACCTCTCATTGACTCAGCCATAACTTTACCCTCTCAATCTTTCTTTTAACTCTCGCTTTTCAAACTCTTTTTATGGAAATATTCCACAGGACAGGGAGATACTATCTAAAAATACTATTTTTATAGATAGAAAGTACCCTGTTTATAGAAAAATCCTATCCCCAGATTTCTCTTTTTAACTTTTGGAAAAATATTCTATAAACTCCTGTAGCCTTCCTTGCTCAGCTGCTCCTTCTGGAATTTCTTATTTTTATTCATTTGGGAAAGCAATACCACTTCTCCCTTGGCTCTTCTGTCCATAGCATCCAGCAGAGCCTTCTTCAACTCCTCTTCCTGCAAATCCTTCTCCAAAAGAATCGCCTTCTTCTCCTCCTAACTTCGAAGCCTCCCTTCCATAAGAATGGTGATGATTCGCTCAAAGCCGATGGAAAATCCACACCGCAGGGGTATCGATGCCAGTAAACTTTCCTACCATCTTGTCATAACGACCGCCTCCGCCGATAGATCCGGAAAATAATGTGGAACGCACTTCGAAAATCGGCTCGGTATAATAGCCCATGCCTCGCACAAGACTGGGATCAAAACGAAGAGGAATCTTTCCCTTTCCGGAGATTTCCACCAAATCCATAATCTTATAAAGGTTTTGGCAAACACCTTCCTCTAAAACATCCTTGGCTTTCTCCCCAAGAGAAGGAGGTCTTCCTTCTTTCGGAAACCTGATCCAAAAGCTCGGTATAGCGGGAAAATCTGCTCCTCAGAATAGCCAAAGACCTGCCAGTTCCTCCCTTGACCCCGTCTCTTCAATCTTATCTTCCTTATCCAGGATAATGGAAATCTGTTAAAATCCCTCCGGAAATCCTGCATAGCGTTGCATTGCTCAAAATTTCTCTGTCATTTACCACGATATAGAAGGATACTGTTCTCCAAAACCGATTTCCTGTAACGAGGGTTCCCATACCATAAAAGCAAATCTATCTCCCGAAGAGGAGGAATCTCCGAAAATATCAATATCGCATTGCCAAAACTCCCGAAATCTTCCCTTTTCTGAGGGACGATCAGCCTGAATACGGGTCAATCTGTAAAGGCGTAGGGACTGGGGAGCTTCGCCTGATTCTCCGCATAAAAACGGGAAAGAGGCGGGAGTTAAGTCATACGAAGCCCTGCATCGGAAGAGAGCCTCAAAAATCCCCTTCTCAATGGCTTCCTTCAGCTTCTCTCCCTCGCTTCTCCACCTTAAAAATCAGCTTTTCATTGTCTCCTCCCTGCTTACTGAAGATTTTTCCAAATGCTCTACGATGGGGTTTCAATCTCCGTAAAAGCCGAAGCGTCCGTAAACCCGTCTGATTGCGGAAAGAATTCTCTACCGGATGGCCATCTCCTCCGGTAAAATATCCTTCATTCCTGTTACAGCTTTTTCTTCAATGCCATAATTCCTACTTTCTATTCTGTAAATACTTCTGAAAATCCTCATCAATATCCAGGGTGGCAAAATAATCCGTATCCCTCTGGGCTCTTCTGATACACTTTACTGTACCATCTTCTTTGAAAGCTCTGCACACAAAAGCTTTCCGTTGTAATTGTATCCCATGGCAAAAACCGTGGGCTCCCGCATCGTGGAAAGAAAAGGTAATCTCCCTTTTCCAGTACCGGTAACTCTCTGTTTTTCGCAAACTTATCATTATTTTCACAAAGAGAACCGACTACATCATAGGTCTTCGTCTCTTTTTCCTCTTCTTTCCCAGCACCGTAATATGATGATAAGCATCATAAATAGCTGACGCATCAGATTTTGCGCACAGGCATCCACCCTGCATAGTGTCTGTAGGGTCTCCTTAAAATGAATCACCTTGGTAATCAAAAGCCCCGTAGGGTGCCAGCATAAAACGTCCCAGCTCCGTGCAAAGGCGGATATGTCCAAGACCGTTCGGTACTAAAAATTTCTTCAAAAACCTCTTAACGCCCTGTCCGATCAGGAGAATGTCATTGGGTTCCTGCTCCGGACGATAAGGAATGCCGATTCCTCCGGAAAAGATTGACAAAAATCTAGAGAAATCCTCAGCTCCTTCTTAATCCGTACCACCAACTGAAAAAAAGCTGTCTTGCCAAAACCGGGTAATACTCATTGCTTACAGTATTGGAGGCAAGAAAAGCATGGATTCGAAATGTTCTACACCCTTTTTCCTTCAAAAATCTTTATAGCCCTCCAGAATCTGAGCCTCCGTCATGCCGAACTTGGCTTCTTCCGGATTATCCATAATAGTATTGGCAATTTTAAAAATAGCCTCCGGGATTAAAACGTAAACTCATGGTTTTGGGTAGGGTTCCCAGGGTTTCTTCCACTTCCGCAATATTGGAAAAATCATCCAAGTTAATGATTCCTCCCAGCTCTCTATGGCAAAGATATATTCCTCTTCCGGGTATCATTAGAGGGAAAACATAATTTCTTGTCCTTTGAAACCGCAAGCCTCATGCCATGGTCAATTCCACTTTAGAGGAGCAGTCTACCCCACAACCTTCTTCCTTTAAAATCCGTAAAATAGCAGTATTGGGGGTTGCCTTAATGGCAAAGTACTCTTTAAAGCCCGGATTCCCAGGAGAAGGTATTATACAGCTTTCAGGCAGTTTCCCGAATCCCTTTTTCGTCATACAGATAAAAGGTGTGGGATATTCCTTGGCGATTGCTTCTACTTGTTCTTTACTTACATACGCATTTTTCATCTTTTTCTCCTACCCATACATCCCTACTTTATCAATTTCGAAAAATGAGATACTCATTAAAAATAAAAAGTCCCTTCCTATCTTAAACATAAGGAAGGGACTTTTCAAGTGAAATCCTGTGAAATCTTGTTTAGGAACAACCATAACTCGCATAATATTTGTGCTGTTGGCAACCTGCGCTTTTAAGAGACGACTGAGTACTCACTGCAGTAATGATGCAAAAGGTCTCCGGAATCCACATAGCCCATGCTCTTCAGCTCTTCTAAAGAACTTTCAAACAACTCGTCGGTGGTTTCGCACGTCTTGCCCAAATCGAGGTTACTCCCCAGTACAGCATCATCTGTCTGGTGGTTACCTGACTGGGAGAAAGAGCGAGATATGAGTTCTGGGACGATGTTGGCAATCATGGAGGCAGTAATTCCGGTAAGTGTCGGTGCAACGGTGCCTTGGCATGAAGCTCGTGGGCGGTGGTTACGGAAGCCGCACAAACCGCATTACCGATGCTCTCATATACGGTTCTCTCCACAAGTCTTGTCTTAAACTGCTTATAATCCAAAAACTGCTCGGAATATTCTACGATGGAAGCCATGGTCTCCATGAGCCTCTACAGGATACTTACCGTTAGCAGTTTCTCCGGAGAGCTATCACTGCATCCGTGCCGTTTTTCTACCATTGGCCACATCGGTAACCTCCGCTCTGGTAGGTCTTGGATTTTCTAATCATGGAATCCAGCATCTGGGTCGCAGTAATAACAGTTTTCCGTGGAAGTTACATTTTTCGATAATCTCCCTCTGCAAATGAGGAAGACGACGAGCTTCCACTTCTACCTGAGTCTCCTCTTGCCACCATGATTCCGTCTGCTTCGTCAATGATGGAATCAGATTATCAATCCCTCCTGGGACTCAATCTTAGCGATAATCTTCATCTGAGAGCAGCCTCATCCAAGAGGGCACAGATCTGACAGAATGGCATCTGCGGAGCGAACAGATGAAGCGGCAATAAAAAGTCAAATTCTTCTGAAATACCAAAGCGAATATCCTCGATATCCTTTTCGGTAATAGAGGGAAGCTGGATGGGAACATTGAGGTACATTCACGCCCTTTTCTCCCAAGCTCCTACCACCGTTAGTTACCTTACGGTGAATTTCCTGTCCATTAACGAGAGCACCTCTAAACCGATTAAACCGTCATCAATCAAAATCACATTTTCCGGGCTTTACATCCTCATGAAGGTGATCGTAGTTGATATAAATTTTTCTGCTTTGTCCCTACCACTTCCTCGGTAGTGAGGGATAATCTCATCTCCCTCTTGAAGAGTAATCTATTGCCTCCCTCCAAAACACCGGTACGGATTTCCAGTCCTTGGTGTCCAAAAGAGCGACAATAGGGTCTTCCCACTTCTTTTCCTGGCCTTCCGAAGCATTTCCAATCTAGCTAGATGCTCCTCATGGTTTTCCATGGGAAAAGTTAAAACGAGCCACATCCATGGTCTTTTGCCAGCTAAGCAACAGCTCATAATCATTTTCATTGGGTCCCATGGTACATACAATCTTCGTTCTTCTCATTTTTCTCCTTTACTCACTCACTATTTTCCACTCATTTTTCAGACTCTACTCTATCACATCGACAAGTTTTTGCAAAAACCTAAAGCCTATCGATAACGATTAATGTGAAAGATATTTTTATTGTTTCCCCTGATTCTGTAATAGGAAGAACAACAAAACATTGGCAAAAGACAGGAGAATAGAAACCCTCTCTCCCATACTTGGACTGGTCAAAAAGAAAAAGAAATACAACGCAGTTTCTATTCCCATAGTGCCAGCGTAATCGGAAAAAGAATAAATGTAAAACATAGTATCCGGCAAACTTAAAGCATAGGCCATGCTGAAAGCTCATGTAGGTAGGATTTAACTGTAAAAGACACGCCGGTAAACAGATAAATCAGAATACCTACCACATTATAAAGAATGATTCGGAGGCAATAAAAACGTGTATGCGAGAGCTTCCCAGAGAAACTCAAGGTCTTTCCGATATTATAATACACCATAATACCGATATTGCTTAAAACACGCCGGAAAAATCCTCCCCTGCCGGAAAAGTAAAACAAAAATGTAAAAATCCATGAATATGTCCATGGAGAGTGCTTCCGGATCCAAATCCATATAATAATAGTAAATTTCGGGTGCCACCACCTGAATCATAAAACCTATTCCGTAAATCACAAAATATACTGCATTAAATTCGGAATGGCGAAGCGTCGAACTTTCTATTTAAACGGTCCAAGATATTCATTCTCACTACCTTTCTTTGATTCGCTTTCAAGCTGAGCAAATTTCTTTTCTCCCGCTTTCCCACTGTTGTCTTTTGACTATCTTCTTGCACCCATGAGTATACTTGTCTCCCCAGCTTTTTCAAGATGAAATTAGGATTGTCTTATGGTTTTTATTAAAAATTCTATTAAGCACAGCTCTTTTTATTATTTTTAGAAAGGCTTTATTATTTGCCCCCTTCCTTTGTGTTAGAGTAAGTCCTTGAACTTTTTCCTATGGGAGAAAAGCAGCTTTTACACACTTGCTTAGAAAGTATAGAAATGGGTGAATTTATGACAGGAACTTATAGACTGGGAATGAGATATCGGTTCTACAACGGTGAAAGTCGCCATTATGGATCAAAGAGGAAGAACCTTCTTTTTCAGACTATCGAAGACACTTTGCCAATATACGAAACATTGGCAGATTTACTGGAGGAAGCAAAGGAAAAACTGAGAGTTGTACCCTGACTTGTATGGTCACCGGTTCCGGAGGACTGAGTCTGGCCAAGCATGTGGGCAACCCTTCTGTCAGGAGGTTGTAGCTGTAGCAAATTCTTTACAGGAATTCTATCCCCAAACAGATGTTGCCATCGAGCTTGGAGGAGGATGCCAAAATCATCTACTTCAAGGGTGGTATTGACCAAAGAATGAACGGAATCTGTGCCGGAGTACCGGTTCCTTTATCGATCAGATGGCTCTCTTTTTGGATACGGATGCTTCTGGTCTGAATGAATTGGCCAAGAATTTTCCAGATGTCTATCCATCTGACCCAGCGCGGTGTTTTGCGAACGGATATTCAGCCTTTAATCAATGAAGGCGCTGCCAGAGAAGATTTGGCTGCCTCCATTTTCCAGGCCGTATGTAATCAGACTATTTCCGGTTTGGCTCAGGGGAAGCCTATCCGTGGAAATGTTGCCTTCTTGAGGCCCGCTCACTTTATGTCGGAATTAAGAAATGTTTTATTCGTACTCTAAAGCTGGAGGAGATGCCATTATCAATCCGGATAATTCTCACCTCTTTGCCGCCATGGGTTCTGCCTTAAGTATGAGGAAAAGCGCAAAAGTTCCCTTGGCGAAGCCTGATAAAGAGTCTTCGTGCCGGCATTGAAATGGACAGTGAAATCAGCGTATGGATCTGTCTCTTTGAAAAGAGAGGATTACCAAGCTTCATTGCTCGTCACAATAAAGCCAAAGTGCCTACCGGAGACTTATCTTCCTATAAGGAAAAATCTTCTTGGGAATTGATGCAGGTTCCACTACAACCAAGGTAGCTTGATTTCCGAAGAGGTGAACTGCTTTATACTTTTTATTCCGGAAATGAAAGGCTCTCCCATTGCACTGCCATCAGAGCCATGAAGGAAATTAAAACTTCCGGAGGTGCGGAAATCAGCTACTCTTGCTCTACCGGTTACGGAGAAGCTCTCTTAAAGTCCGCCTTCCAGCTGGACGAGGGAGAGGTGGAAACCATTGCCACACTATGCCGCATCCTTCTTTGAGCCTGACGTGTGTGTATCCTGGATATCGGCGGACAGGATATGAAGTGTATTCATATTGGGACGGCACCGTGGATAATGTGCGGTTAAAATAGCCTGCTCCTCCGGTTGCGGTTCTTTCCTGAGACCTTTGCAAAAATCCTTAGGCTATAACGTCGTGACTTCTCAGGAGGCTTTGTTCGCGAAGACTCACGGATTTAGGATCCCGTTGTACCGTATTTATGAATTCCAACGTAAAGCAAAGCAGGAAGAAGGCGCTACCGTAGCGGATATTTCCAGGTCTTGTCTCCTGTAGTAAAGAATGCTTTATACAAGGTTATTAAGGTTACCAATCCCAAGGAGCTTGGTAGCATATCGTAGTACAGGGTGGAACCTTCTATAATAATGCCGTTCTCAGAGCCTTTGGAGCAGATTCTGGGACAAAAGTAACCCGTCCGGACATTGCCGGTATCATAGGGTGCCTTTCGGTGCGACCTGATTGCCAGAAGCGTTACAGTATTGAAACCGACAAGCTGGAAAAATGAAATTTCTGGCCGGGGAAGCTGACAAAGAATTCTTGGATGCCAGCGGTTATAAAAAGACCACTATGCTTCCTCTGGAAAAGATTGTGAAACCTGGAATACGAAACCACCATGGCTGTTGCCAGCTTTGCAGCAATAAGTCGTATTGACCATCAGCAACTTCGGCGGGAAGAAGCTTTATCTCCGGAAACCGTTGTGAAAGAGGTGCAGGGAAAGCCCAAAGCAAAGTCCGAAGTGCCAAACCTCTTTAAGTACAAGATTAAGAGAATCTTCGGTTATGAGCCAGTAAGTATCGAAAGAAGCTAAGCGTGGAGAAAGTGGGCATCCCCGTGTCCTGAATATGTATGAAAATTACCCCTTCTGGGCTATTTTCTTCTTTAAGGAACTGGGATTTAGAGACCGTACTCTCTCCTCTTCCAACAAAAAGCTTTATGAAATGGGTATCGAATCCATTCCTTCCGAGTCGAAAATGTTACCCTGCCAAGCTGGTACACGGACATATTGAATGGTTAATCGCCAAGGAGCGAAGTTCATTTTCTATCCCTGCATTCCTTATGAGCGACGAAAATGAAACACCGGATGCGGGAAATCATTACAACTGCCCCATGGTCACCTCCTATGCGGAAAATATCAAGAACAACGTGGAGAATCTGGAAGAAAAGAGCATTCTCTTTATGAAGCCCTTCCTGGCCTTCACCAATGAAAAAGATTTTTAACAGACCAGCTTTGCAAGGTCTTTGTTCATCCTAAGGATATTCAGGACTCCATCAAGCCTGCCGGAGACTGGACTCTGGAAAAATCGGAGAAAAAGTTTAAAGAATGGAACTTTACGGAGAAAAGAAATCCGAGAAGCGACGCATCTGGCTTGGGAAGAGCTTTTACAGTCCCGAAAGGACATTGAGGAAAAAGGGGAAGAAACCCTGATGTGGATGGAAAAGACCGGCAATCGAGGAATAGTCTTGGCAGGTCGTCCCTACCATGCAGACCCGGAAAATCCATCACGGTATTCCGAGCTGATTACCTCCTTTAACTTTGCAGTTTTTAACAGAGGACTCCATCTCCCATTTGGCAGAAGTAAAGCGTCCCATCATTGTTACGGATCAGTGGATGTACCACTCCCGCTCTCTATAGGCCGCAGCCTTTGTGAAAGACCCAGGAAAATCTGGACTTTATCCAGTTAAACTCCTTCGGTTGTGGACTGGATGCGGTAACGGTAGACCAGGCGAAGGACATCTTTGAACGGCTCCGATAAGATTTTCACCGTATTAAAGATTGATGAGGGTAAATAATTTAGGAGCGGCAGATCGTATCCGTTCCTCCTTGCAGCCTATCCGTGTTCGGCAGAAAAGAATTATAAGAGAACTATTCGTTCCGAAAGCTATAAGAGAACTCTAGTTTACCAAGGATATGAAGAAGGAAGGCTATACTTTACCTTTGTCCCCAGATGTCCCTCTTCACTTTGAGCTGATTGAGCCGGCTATTCGTTCCGAGGGCTATAATCTGGTGGTTTTGGACAATGACAACCGTTCCGCCATCGATACGGGATTACAGTATGTAAACAACGACTCCTGCTATCCTTCCATTATCGTGGTTGGACAAGTCATGGAGGCTCTGCTTTCCGGAAAATATGATTTGGAAAAGACAGCGGTTATTATGTCCCCAGACCGGAGGAGGCTGTCGTGCCTCCAACTATATCGGCTTTATCCGTAGAGCACTGGACAAAGGCCGGCATGGGACAGATTCCGGTTATTTCCTTAAATGCCAACGGAATGGAATCTACCCCAGGCTTTTACCATGACCATTCCGCTTCTCACTGAAGGCAATGCAGGAATTGTTTACGGAGACCTTTTATGCGTCTTCTTTTACAGCACCCGTCCTACGAGTTGCAGGAGGGTTCCGCAGAGCTTTACATCAAAAGTGGAAGAAAGATCTGTCAAGAAAGTCTTTCCAAGAAAAATATTCCTTTCCTGGAGCTTTGGAAAAACGTAAAGGGTATTATCAGAGATTTTGATGCCCCTGCCCATGAACACAAATTTAAAAGAAGCCAAAGGTTGGTATTGTGGGAGAAATTCTGGTAAAATTCTCTCCTCTTGCCAATATATTGCTAGAGCTTTTGGAAAAAGGAAGGCGCTGAGGCGGTAATGCCGGATCTTATGGACTTCCTACTCTACAGTTTCTATAACAGAACTTTAAGTATGAGAATCTGGGCGCTTCCTGGAAGAAAGACTCTGTAATATTGCCATCAGCTCTTTTGGAATCCTTCGAAAGACCGCAAGAAAGGAACTGGAAAAGTCCAAGCACTTCACTGCTCGGAGATATTCGAGAACTGGCGGTCAAGGCAAGACAGTATGCTTCTTAGGAAATCAGACCGGTGAAGGATGGTTTTAACCGAGAAAATGCTGGAGCTGATTGATGAGGGGTGTGGACATTGTTTGTACTCAGCCCTTTGGTCTGCCTCCCCAACCACATCGTGGTAAAGGGTGTAATCAAGAATTAAAGCGTCTGTGGTGCAACATTATTGCGGTAGACTATGATGCAGGAGCTTCCGAGGTAAATCAGTGGTGAGAATCAAGCTGATGCTGACGGTGGCGCAGAAACAAAAATCAGAGAGCAGGCTATGGGGAGCCCTGATAAATATTACTTTCTTCCGTACCACCGGTGGGGCGCACGCTCTCACTACGTTCGCCCAACGGGTAGGGGATACCCAAAGCGAAAACTGCGTTTCTCTTGTTTGTTGCAAGTACTGCGGCTCAGATTACCCTGATTTTCAAGATGGCTGGAAGAAAATAACAAAGCTTTTATGCAGAACTATAAAATCAGGTAGTGTTATTGTTCACACTATCACGATTTTTATTATAATGAACGCATATTTACATTGTTGAGCTTATGAGAATGATAAATTAGGAGGGTTTTGATGGATATTGCGAAAAGATTGATCATACTATGTTAAAGCCGGAGGCGGGGGAAGGATAGTGGTAGTCCGACTATTGTCAAAGGAGGCTAGAGGCATGGCTTCACCTCTGTTTGCGTGAACAGTGTTTATGTTCCTTTGGTATCTTTGCAGGAAGTGATGTTAAGTTTGTTCCGTGGTGCGGATTTCCTTTAGGCGCAATGTCCACAAGAGCTGAAAAGCCTTTGAGAAATGAAAAGTGCGCTGTAGAAGACGGGGCAGATGAAATTGATATGGTACTTCCTATCGAGCAAAGGATGGTGATTTTTCAAGCGGTGAGGAGGATATCCACGTGCCGTTGTGAGAGGCTTCTGCCCTGCACTTGTAAGGTCATTCTTGAAAACCTGCTTATTGACAAAGAAGATAGCCTGCCGGCTTTCGGAGCGGGCAGGAGCTTTTATGAGCTCCACGATTTTCCACCGAGGAGCCACCCTGGAGGATATTCAGTTGATGAAGGCCTCGTTTCTCCCAAAATGACAGATTAAAAAGCCAGCGGCGGAATACGAACCAAAGCCTCCACGGAAGAATTGCTGGAAGCCGGTGCAGACCGTATCGGTGCCGGAAACGGAATGATTCTTCTTTAAACGAATAATGGAACATAGTAATTTAAAGCTAGCTTTATTAGTGTGAGCTTAAAATAAAGGGACAATCTGAGCCTGTTTGACTTGAGTGAAAAGCAAGTGAAACGCACTTGAACTTAATACAATTGAAAGAACCTTTATATTTTCTAAAAATCAAAAACGATACTCTGATTCTTCTCGCTGAGAAGAATCAGAGAGAGGACTGTGAGACCATCGCTTTTTACCAATTTATATTTTTCTTATGTGCATCCGGACATCACTGTATAGTTCACTCTGATTTATTACTCCGATATACCATTAAACTTATATGCAACAAGGGTCATCCTTGGCTTTTTATACCTATGCGATTTTTCCATCACGGGGATATATCATAGAAGTAAAATTATATTTCCTTCAAAAAGATAAACTTCCAAAACATTCCATCTTTATTAATATCAAATTTATATCAAGATTTTCTGTATGTAATACGTAACTGA
>BNJU01000233.1_pt1 | contig 96739 bp, 151 predicted proteins | sample 8539281 | NCBI WGS metagenome assembly BNJU01 (sample SAMD00202456, study PRJDB9452) | human saliva metagenome | isolation source: human saliva | place: Japan
GCAGAAATCATTTTTCAGGATTATTGTGATTGGTGTAATATATCAACTCCTCTTTTCCTAAGGATATAACTGAATGAAATTATTGATGCTTTGCCGTGAGCCTCGCCTTTATAGCTGCCAGCGTTTAAAAGAAGCAGCGGAAAGTTGCGGGCATCAAATGGATATTTTGGATCCTAATCGTTGCATTTTAAAAACTCGACAAAAATCAACCGCACTTTTTCTTTGTATTATCAACAAAATGCAGAAAGTGAGCCCTATTTATTGCCCTGATTATGATGCGGTGTTACCACGCTTTGGGACGACAAGTACCCAAATGGGCTGTGCCGTATTGCGTCATTTCCAAGGGAAGAGTGTCTATTGCCTTAATAAAGAACAGGCATTTTTAGCTGCTCGCGATAAATGGCGCAGTTTGCAGATGTTATTAGAGCAAGGTATTGCGGTTCCAACTTCAGTCTTATCGGGTTGTGAAGTTGCGCCGAAACAAGCCATTAAGCAAACAACCGCTCCAATGATTATTAAAACCTTAAAAGGATCACAGGGTATTGGCGTGATCTTGGCCGAAAATCCACAAAGTGCGGTCAGTATTTTAGAAACGTTAAAAGATGCGAATGTGCCTGTCTTGTTACAAGATTTTTGTCGAAGAGGCAAAGGGACAGATATTCGCTGTTTTGTGATCGGCGATAAAGTGGTGGCCACAATGCAGCGTATTGGACAAGACGGTGAGTTTCGTGCGAATTTTCACCGTGGTGGCACTGCAGAAAAAGTTAAGCTCAATGAAGACGAAAAAGCCATCGCCATTCGTGCAACTAAAGCCTTAGGGCTTGTAGTAGCTGGTGTTGATTTGATTCGTTCAAAAAGAAGGTTTATTAGTGCTTGAAGTGAATGCTAGTCCTGGTTTAGAAATGATTGAGAAGACCAGTGGTATTGATATTGCATTACAGATGATCTTGTTTTTAGAACAGCAAGTGAAACAATAAAAGAAAAGGGCGAACCATATTATGTTCGCCCTTGTTTTTATCCTTTTGTGTCTTGTTTAAAATCGTAATTTGGTGGTAGTTCCGGCATCGTATTTTCTTCATCAAAAGGCTCGCTTGCCGGTTGATGTTGAAATTCTTTGCTATCGTGAGCCGGTTTTTCTTTACCCAATAATTGCGGTTGTAATTTGATAAAGCTACTTTTATCTGAAAGCCACACATCAATAAACGCTTGTGTAAATTTTTGATCGAATTCGTGATCTAACACGGTGTCGTTTAACACAAAATAGCCTTTATCTTGTAAGACTACAAAATTTAAGATGTCGTTTGGTGAAAAATCAGGGAAGATTTCCTGCATTTTTTTCAGCCATGCAGTAGTGTCATCTTTACTTAAATTTTGTGATTCCATTTCTTTGGTTAACGCAATGGCGAAATTTTTTCCTTCTACTGGTTTTTCATATTTAATCGAAAACATTAACGGACGTTCATTTTTTTCATAGGAACCCGTTTCAGAATATAATCCGACAGTATAAACATGGAATGGCCCCCATGTGTATTCAGCATTGCCGACAGGTTGCCATTGGGCAAAAAGTGCGGTGGAAAATAAGGCTGAAATGGCAGCAATAATAAATTTCAGTTTCATAGTTTTTTTCATGTCAAAAATATTGCCGTGATTATAACAAAAAAGCCCTTTAAAAAAACACAAATAAAAAGGCAGGAATACCTGCCTTTGACATCAAATTATTGGGGGAGTTTATTTTAAGCTACCCACCATATCTTCTGGACGAACCCATTTGTCGAAATCTTCGGCTGAAACTAAGCCCAAGTTAATCGCTTCTTCACGTAAGGTTGTACCGTTTTTGTGTGCAGTTTTCGCAATTTTCGCGGCATTTTCGTAACCAATGTGTGTATTAAGTGCGGTTACTAACATCAATGAATTTTCCAATTGTTGTTTAATGCGTGGGTAGTTTGGTTGAATACCAGTTGCGCAGTGTTCATCAAATGATACGCAAGCATCACCTAATAATTGTGCCGATTGTAAGAAATTCGCCACCATTACAGGGTTAAATACGTTTAATTGGAAGTGACCTTGTGAGCCAACAAACGCGATAGTAGTATCGTTACCGAATACTTGTGCACATACCATGGTTAATGCTTCACATTGAGTTGGGTTCACTTTACCCGGCATGATTGAAGAACCTGGTTCATTTTCAGGAATTAAGATTTCACCAATACCAGAACGAGGGCCTGATGCTAATAAACGAATGTCGTTTGCAATTTTGAATAAGCTCATCGCTAATTGTTTAATTGCACCGTGAGTTTCCACAATCGCATCGTGTGCGGCTAACGCTTCAAATTTGTTTTCTGCAGTCACAAATGGTAAGCCAGTGAATTTTGCAATGTAATCTGCTACTTTCACATCATAGCCTTTTGGTGTGTTCAAACCAGTACCCACAGCAGTACCACCAAGTGCTAATTGACTTAAGTGTGGAAGGGTATTTCTTAGTGCACGTAGACCAAAATCTAATTGTGCGGCGTATGCAGAAAATTCTTGGCCTAATGTTAATGGGGTTGCATCCATTAAGTGAGTACGGCCAATTTTTACCACATCTTTAAATTCTTCTGACTTTTTAGCGAAAGTTTTTTGTAAACGTTCTACACAAGGAATAGTGTGTTCAACCACTTTTTTGTATGCCGCAATGTGCATTGCAGTTGGGAAAGTATCATTTGAAGATTGGGATTTGTTCACATCATCATTTGGGTGAACGAAAGATTTTTCACCTAATTTACCACCATGTAAAACGTGAGCACGGTTTGCCACCACTTCGTTCACATTCATGTTTGATTGTGTACCTGAACCGGTTTGCCAAATGACTAATGGGAATTGGTCGTCTAATTTCCCTGCAAGGATTTCATCACAGGCGGTTGCGATTAAATCACGTTTCTCTGCAGGTAATACACCTAAATCACAGTTTGCGAAAGCAGCGGCTTTTTTCAAATAACCGAACGCTTCAATAATTTCGTGCGGCATAGAAGCTGCCGGACCAATTTTGAAGTTGTTGCGAGAACGTTCGGTTTGTGCTGCCCAGTATTTATCTGCAGGAACTTGAACTTCGCCCATAGTGTCTTTTTCAATACGAAATGCCATGTGATACTCCTATCATCGAAAATAAAAATAAATCTTGAAAATTCTAACACCTACGAATTATGAATGGAATGTAACATAAAGGTTAAAAGTTACTTTTGTGATGTAGATCATAAAAGTGCAGTAAAAAATTTCCGTGTTTTTTCTATTTACGTTAATCGCCTTGTTGATGATTTATTTTTTGCTGCTTTTTTGATAAAATCCGTCAGTTTACAAAACGATAAATGGGGAAGTCGCAATCATGGCAAAAAACGCACAATTTTATCTCTTAAATCCAGAAAAGAAGATAACAGTTGAGCAACTTGCCTGTGATCTTGCCGCTCAAGCGTGGCGTTTAGGCAAGCGAGTTTTAATCGCGTGCGAAACAGAAGAGCAAGCATTTTTAATTGATGAAGCATTATGGCAACGGGATCCGAATGAGTTTGTTCCTCATAATCTTTCAGGCGAAGCAACACAATATGCACCGCCAATTGAGATTAGTTGGAAAGGCAAACGCAATGCCCAACGTCGTGATTTGCTGATCAATTTACAAATGGAAGTGCCAGATTTTAGCCATAGCTTTACACAATTAATTGATTTTGTACCGGTAGAAGAAACGCAAAAGCCCAAGCGCGTGAACGCTATAAAATCCTTCGCTCGCAAGGTTGGACGCTTTACTGAAAACACTTAATATTTTTAACTTTAAAACCTAGGAAATTAACATGAATTTAAACGCTAAAGTGGCTTTTAAGCCTGATTCTTGGCGCAAGCACCTTATTATCTGCTTGTGACAATAAAGAAAACACATCAACCCAAGTTGAGAAAGCAGTAAGAATACCTGCACCAACAGAAAAAGCAGAAAGTGCGGTTGAAAAATCAAAAGAATTAGTGGCTGAAACTAAATCAGCCGAAAAAGTCGCTGAGAAAACAGAAAGCACAGAAGTTAAAGCTGACGCTAACAAAGCAGATGTAAAATCAGACACAGTGAAAGCAGAAGTTAAAAAAGAGGTGAAAGCGGATGATGTGGCAGAAAAAGTATCTGAGAAAAAAGAGACCGTTGTCGCTCAACAAGCAACAACTCCTCAAAAACCACGTGTGGTAGTGACTGAAAAAGCACCAAAAGAAAGTGCAGAACGTAAACAGCAAAGAGCCGTATTAAATGTGTTAGAAAAACAATACGAAGAAGTTCGTTGTTCTGCCAATGCGAAAAACGTAAGCGGTGATAGTTTCTGCCGTCAAGAAGAACGTCGTTTATTCTTAGAAATTCAACGTATTAAAGATGAATTAAGAGGGACTGAGGAATAATCTCATTCTTACCAATATGAGGGCGTGATCAATTCGCCCTCAAAATTAAAAAAATAGATTTTTTGTGACCGCACTTTATGAACGATATTACCTTTTATCAACGCTTTGAAGCCGATATTCTCGCCGGGCGCAAAACCATCACCATTCGAGATAAATCTGAAAAGCCATTTTTAAAGCAGGTGATATTCTGCGTGTTGGTCGATTTGAAGATGATCAATATTTCTGCACGATTGAAGTGTTAAGTGTGTCGCCAATTACTCTTGATGAACTGACGGAACAACATGCGAAGCAGGAAAATATGACGTTGGTGGAATTGAGAGAAGTGATTAAAGCAATTTATCCAAGTGAAAGTGAATTTTGGGTGATAGGATTTAAGTTAGTTCAGCAGAAATAAAGTGAGCTTGGTATTATTGCTTTTTACTAGTCTGACTAAACTCATAATCTATATTAATAATTTTATTTCAAAAGAAGTTTTTTTATTTTTATAAAGGAGATAATATGAAACTTGATTCATTAAGAAGCGAATTAGAAGAATATATTGAGAATACCAATAAAGATGAAGTTTATAAAAAAAGCTTCTTAATCATTTCGATAATCATAGAGTTTGGCAGGCGCTTAGAGAATTAGACTTGTCTGAGTATATGCATAGATATTTCAATCTACAAGGAAAAGAATTTAATTCAAAAATTATCTGAAGATAATTATACTGTTTATGATTCTGATTCGAGTAATAGAGATGCATTTAGTAATGTTCATAAGTATATTAAGGAGCTTGTTAATTATAAAAACAAGCATAGAATACTTGATGAATATAGTGAGATAGAAAAATGATCTAAACTCTGAGATTTTTATTGAGTCATGATAAAGATTTTTAAATGGAATGAAATACCTAAAGAAAAAGATAATAAAAGATTTAAGAATAATTTCATCCGCATATAAAAGAGATATTAATGTCAAGAAATGCTTTAATAAGAGCCCGCTTTTTATGTGAATATGATGAATCTGATAGGGTTTTTTTCTGAGAAAAGGGATGTGATGAAATATATTATACAGAAGCACACCACTTAATACCATTATCAGAACATAATGATTTTTGAGTATTCTTAGATATTGAAGAAAATGTAGTTTCACTATGTAGCCACTGTCATAATCTTTTACACTATGGAAGATATGAAGATAAAAAGAAATACTTCAAAAGTTATACGATGAAAGAGTTGATGTATTACGAGAATGTAAAATAGACATTACCTTTGAACAATTACTTAATTATTACAGATAATAGAGAAAATTTAATGACACAAAAAAATTCGAAATGGCAGACCGTTTTAATCCGTCTGCGGTAGAGCAAGCCCTTTATCAACATTGGGAAGAGAGCGGTTATTTTAAACCGTCTGAAAATGAAAATGCGCCGAGCTATTGCATTGCGATTCCGCCACCGAATGTAACGGGGTCCCTACACATGGGGCATGCTTTCCAACAAACCTTAATGGATACCTTAATCCGTTTTAACCGTATGGAAGGGCATAACACCTTATGGCAAGCGGGGACAGATCACGCGGGTATTGCAACCCAAATGGTGGTGGAGCGTAAAATTGCGGCTGAAGAAGGCAAAACCCGCCATGATTATGGCCGTGAAGCGTTCATTAACAAAATTTGGGATTGGAAAGCCTATTCTGGCGGCACAATCAGCCAACAAATGCGCCGTTTAGGTAACTCAATCGACTGGGAACGTGAGCGTTTCACGATGGACGATGGTTTATCTAATGCGGTAAAAGAAGTGTTTGTTCGCTTGCACGAAGAAGGTTTGATTTACCGTGGCAAACGCTTAGTAAACTGGGATCCAAAACTTCATACTGCGATTTCTGATTTAGAAGTGGAAAACAAAGAGAGCAAAGGTTCCCTTTGGCATTTCCGTTATCCGTTAGCAAACGGTGCAAAAACGGCGGATGGTAAAGATTATTTAGTGGTGGCAACCACGCGTCCAGAAACCATGTTGGGCGATACAGCGGTTGCAGTGCATCCGGAAGATGAGCGTTATCAATCTTTAATTGGTAAAACAGTGGTTCTGCCATTGGCAAACCGTGAAATTCCGATTATTGCCGATGAATATGTCGATCGTGAATTCGGTACGGGTGTAGTGAAAATTACTCCAGCACACGACTTTAACGACTACGAAGTGGGTAAACGTCACAGCTTGCCGATGGTTAACGTATTAACTTTAAATGCGGATATTCGTGATGAAGCGGAAATTATCGGCACAGACGGCAAACCACTTGCCGGCTATGAAGCAACTATTCCAGCGGATTATCGTGGTTTAGAGCGTTTCGCTGCCCGTAAGAAAATCGTGGCAGATTTTGAAGCGCTAGGTTTATTAGACGAAATTAAACCACACGATCTCAAAGTGCCTTATGGCGACCGTGGTGGTGTGCCGATTGAGCCGATGTTAACCGACCAATGGTATGTGAGTGTGAAACCGCTTGCTGATGTAGCAATCAAAGCGGTGGAAGACGGCGAAATCCAATTCGTACCGAAACAATATGAAAACCTTTACTTCTCTTGGATGCGTGATATTCAAGATTGGTGTATCTCTCGCCAACTTTGGTGGGGACACCGTATTCCAGCGTGGTATGACGCGGAAGGTAACGTTTATGTTGCGCGTAACGAAGAAGAAGTGCGGTCAAAATACAACTTAGATTCTGCGGTTGAACTCAAACAAGATGAAGACGTGTTAGACACGTGGTTCTCATCAGGCTTATGGACGTTCTCAACTTTAGGTTGGCCAGAGCAAACTAAAGAACTCAAAATGTTCCACCCAACGGATGTGTTAATCACGGGCTTCGACATCATCTTCTTCTGGGTTGCACGTATGATTATGTTTACGATGCACTTTGTGAAAGATGAAAATGGCAAACCACAAGTACCATTCAAAACCGTGTACGTAACAGGCTTAATCCGTGATGAGCAAGGTCAAAAAATGTCGAAATCGAAAGGTAACGTGCTTGATCCAATCGATATGATTGACGGTATCAGCCTTGACGACTTACTTGAAAAACGCACTGGCAACATGATGCAGCCGCAATTAGCAGAGAAAATTGCTAAAGCAACGCGCAAAGAATTTGCTGAAGGTATTGCGGCTCACGGTACAGACGCATTACGTTTCACATTAGCGGCATTGGCTTCAAACGGTCGTGATATCAACTGGGATATGAAACGTTTAGAAGGTTACCGTAACTTCTGTAATAAATTGTGGAATGCAAGCCGTTTCGTATTAACGAATGAAAAATTGGATTTAAGCGAAGGCGAGATCGAATTCTCATTAGCGGATCGTTGGATTCAATCAGAATTCAATCGTACCGTGGAAACGTTCCGTAATTCATTAAGCCAATATCGTTTCGACCTTTGTGCCAATGCGATTTATGAATTTACCTGGAACCAATTCTGCGACTGGTATTTAGAATTGACTAAACCAGTATTTGCCAACGGCAATGCAGCACAAATCCGTGCAGCAAGCCAAACTTTGGTTCACGTGTTAGAAAAATTATTACGTTTAGCGCATCCACTTATTCCATTTATTACCGAAGAAATTTGGCAAAAAGTGAAAGGATTCCTTGGCATTACGGCTGACAGCATTATGTTACAACCTTTCCCACAAGTGGAAGAAAACGGCTTTGATCCAGAAGCAGAAGCTGAAATTGAGTGGTTAAAAGAAGTGATTGTTGCGGTACGTAATATTCGTGCAGAAAGCAACATCGCACCAAGCAAAGGCTTTAGATCTGTTATTCCGTAATTTAAGCGCAGAAAACGCAAAAATTCTCGAAAAAAACAGACCGCTCTTTTTAAAAGCCATAGCGAAGTTAGATAACGTTCAAGTATTAGCTACAAACGAAAGCTGCACCGCTTGCGGTAGCGAAACTTGTTGGCAATGCTGAATTGCTTGTGCCAATGGCTGGCTTTATCAATAAAGAAGCAGAGCTTGCCCGTTTAACCAAAGAGATTGAAAAATATCAAAATGAAGTTAAACGTATCGAGAACAAACTCAGCAATGAAGCTTTTGTGGCTAAAGCACCTGAAGCGGTGATTGCGAAAGAACGCGAAAAAAACAAGCGGAATACCAATCAGGATTAGAAAAAATCCAAGAGCAGTATAAAGCGATTGAAGCGTTGTAGTTTTTAAATAAAAAAAGCGGTCAGGTTGAAAATCTGGCCGCTTTTTATTTTCTGCGATATTGTGGTAAGTAGAAAATCTATTCTAGTTATTCAGCACTTCAAGCAATGCTTGAACAGGGTGTTTCAAGATAGCTTTTTCATATCGCTTCACTTGGCTACGGCAGGAATAGCCGGTTGCGAGACAATGATTCGGATCTTTACCTTGTAATTTTTTGCCCCATGATACGTCGTAAATATCTTTTGACATAGTTTGATTTTGAACTTCATGGCCAAATACGCCCGCCATGCCACAACAGCCGACTTTCTCAACGTTCAAGGTTTGTCCAAATTGCGCAAAAATATTCTGCCATTCTTTTGGGCTGTTTGGCATAAAGGTGGATTCAGTACAATGAGGGAATAAATGCCACTCAAAAGTGCGGTCAGATTTCGCGATATTTTTCACCGCACTTTGTAATGCGTTACTTTCTAATTGATTGGTCAGCCATTCATGTGCTGTGAGTACATGGAAATCACCGCGAGAATCACCTAAGACCTCTTTATATTCATCTCGATAAGAAAGCACAATCGCTGGATCTACGCCGACTAAAGGCACATTTAATTTAGCGATGCGATTTAAAAACTCTGCTTGTGTTTTCGCAGTTTTACTAAAGCGAGCTAAAAAACCTTTAATATGCATGGCTTTGCCGTTCGGTTTAAAAGGGAGAAGGATTGGCTCGAAACCTAGTTTTTGTGTGAGTGCCACGAAATCCCGTACTACTTTGGCATCGTAATAAGAGGTATAGGGATCTTGCACGATAAAGAGCATATTGGCTTTTTCTGTAGCACTGAGATCTTCTAATTCTTCTAATTTTTTTGCCTTGGTAGCCAATTTCCACTAATTGCTGTTGAAGGTTTGGCTCTGAAAGGAGAGGCAAATCTGTCATGCCAAGCGTTTTTTCAACCAAGCTTTGAGTAACTTTCAGTTTGGTGAAATAATTGAATAATGCCGGTTGTTTCGCCATATAAGGTGCTGCAACTTCTAAATTCGCTACAATATGATCTTTGGCTGGACGCAAATAACGACTGTGGTAGAAATGGAAGAATTTCGCACGGAAACTTGGCACATCAATTTTTAATTGGGCATTGGCTTGCACAGGCTTTTACACGCCAAACAAGTATCCATTGCCGCTTTTCACTTCATGAGAGAAGTCATACTCACCTCGCCATTTCTGTACGCTATTGCGGAAACGTTCCACTAGTGCGGTTAGTTTCACTTGTGTTTTATGAAAAATCTAATTGCTCAGGTGATACGTTTTCATTGGCCATTAATCTCAACCATTCACGCACCATCGCAGCTCGTCCTTTTGGCGAGAATACGCGATTTTTACTCACTTTCATGGAAGGGCACATAATGCTGTGCTCATCAAAGTTAAAGCAAAGCCCGTTACCGTTACAATTCATCGCGCCTTTGAATTCATCTCGCATTTGAATCGGGATTTGTCGATCATTATCTGCACGCATCGGCGAGAGAATCGAATAGAGTTCCGCATCGCTATTAAGTGGCGTACAGATTTTACCTGGATTGAGACGATTGTTTGGATCAAATAAGAACTTCACATAACGTAACTCTTGCCAAAGTTCGGGAGTAAAGAATTTCTCTCCATAATGAGAGCGTACGCCTTTGCCGTGTTCCCCCCATAACAAACCGCCGTATTTCACCGTGAGTTCAGCCACTTCATCTGAAATTTGTTTAAAGAGTTTAACTTGTTCTTTATCGCATAGGTCTAAAGCGGGGCGAACGTGCAATACACCAGCATCCACATGACCAAACATCCCATATTGCAGATTGTGGCTATCTAATAAGGCTCTAAATTCTGCAATGTAATCCGCAAGATGTTCTGGCGGCACACAGGTATCTTCCACAAAAGGAATCGGTTTGGCAGCGCCTTTCGCATTCCCCAATAGCCCCACCGCTTTTTACGCATGGCGTAAATACGTTCAATAGAAGGCAAGTCAGAACAAAGTTGATAGCCGATAATGTGATCTTGGCCTTGTGCAATTTTTTCATCTAATTGCTGACAAAGTGCGCTCACTTGGCTGTCGATTTTGGCTTGATTGTTGCCCGCATATTCCACAATGTTTAAACCGAGAATGGGATTTTGTTCTTCTTCTGTTAAAAGTTCTTTTACCGAATGCCAAATAATATCTTGCTTAGCAAGGTTCAATACTTTGGAATCTACCGTTTCGACGGAAAGAGCATTGGCTTTTACCATAAAAGGTGCATTGCGAAGGGCTGCATCAAATGAACTGTACTTCACATTAATTAAGGTGCGATATTTAGGAATCGGCAATAAATTGAGTTTAGCTTCGCAGATAAACGCAAGTGAACCTTCTGACCCTGTTAAAAATTCGGGTGAGATTAAATTCACTTTCATCTTTATTAAAGACATTCTTAAGATCGTAACCGGTGAGAAAGCGATTGAGTTGTGGTAAATCTTGAATGATTGAGGTGCGCTTCTCTTTACAACGTTGGAAAATCGTTTGATGTAGCGTTTTACTATTTTCTGCAAGCGGGTAGTTTTCTAAAACATCGTCAGATTTGACCGCACTTGTATCTAATATTTCACCATTCATTAAAACAGAACGTAATGCTAAAACGTGATCAGAGGTTTTACCGTATTGTAATGAACCTTGACCGGATGCATCAGTATTAATCATGCCGCCTAAGGTCGCACGATTGCTGGTGGAGAGCTCCGGTGCAAAGAATAAGCCGTGAGGTTTTAAAAATTGATTGAGTTGGTCTTTTACGACGCCCGCCTGCACACGAACCCAACGTTCTTCTATATTAAGCTCTAAAATGCCTGTCATGTGGCGAGAGAGATCCACAATAATATTGTTATTAATAGATTGTCCATTGGTACCCGTGCCACCACCGCGAGGTGTAAAGGTCAAGTGAAGGTATTTTTCTTTATTTGCTAATTTGGTAATGCGCACCACATCAGCAACAGATTTAGGGAATAAAATAGCTTGTGGAAGTTGCTGATAGACGCTGTTATCTGTCGCAAGGCTTAAGCGGTCAGCATAATTTGAGGCAATATCACCTTCAAAATACTGTTTTTGGAGTTCGTGAAGATAATCACTCACCACATTATTAAGTTGTGGCACATTAGAAAGACGAGGGCAACATAAAATCACTCACCTATAATAAAGAGAAGAAAGTGAATTTGATGATATATGAAGCTCAAAAAAAGTCGATTTCAACAAAAGATATTTTTTGTTAGAATGGAAAACGGGTTAAAAATTAACCCGTTTTTTTGTGAATGAACGTTCATTTTAGGGGTTGTTTGTCTATAAAATAACCAAAAAGGGCAAAAAAAGTTTGATCTTTGATGTTTTTTTATAGGATAATAACCATACTTTTGAACGTTCCTTTGGCTATGGCAAAGGAATTGAATTTGTCAAAAGGATAAGTTAGGGCAAATTCAAAACCCTAGTTAAGCAACGTTTAGAGTGTTTCTTTTTTATAAAGTTCACAATAAACAAGGAAACTTTTCTTATTAATAACGATGACTAAATAGAGGACATCAAAATGAAAAAAACTGCAATCGCATTAGTCGTTGCTGGTTTAGCAGCAGCTTCAGTAGCTCAAGCAGCTCCACAAGAAAACACTTTCTATGCAGGTGTTAAAGCTGGTCAAGCATCTTTCCACGATGGTATCAAAGCTAACACAGACGCTACTAACCCACGTAGCTTAGGTTTTGGTAATGGTTACAATCGTAACTCTTTCACTTACGGTGTATTTGGTGGTTACCAAATCTTAAATCGTGACAACTTAGGTTTAGCGGTTGAATTAGGTTACGATGACTTCGGTCGTGTTAAATTTAAAGATGCTGGTAAAGTAGCAGCAAAACACACTAACCACGGTGCGCACTTAAGCTTAAAAGGTAGCTATGGTTTAGGCGGTTTAACTTCTGCTTTAGAAGGCTTAGATGTTTACGGTCGTGTTGGTGCAGCTTTAGTACGTTCAGACTACAAATTCTATGACACAACAACTGGTGCTCGTGAACACGTTAAAGGTCGTCACAGCTTACGCGTTTCTCCAATGTTCGCAGCTGGTGTTGAATATGCATTACCATCATTACCAGAGTTAGCATTACGTTTAGAATATCAATGGTTAACACGTGTTGGTAAATATCGTACTCAAGATAGTCACAATAGTTCTCAAGATTACAACCCATGGATCGGTTCTATCAACGCTGGTTTATCTTACCGTTTCGGTCAAGGTGCTGCTCCAGTTGTTGCACCTGAAGTTGTAAGCAAAACTTTCAACTTAAGCTCTGATGTAACTTTCGCTTTCGGTAAAGCTAACTTAAAACCACAAGCTAAAGCAACTTTAGACGGTATCTACGGTGAAATCGCTCAAATCAACAACGCTAACGTAGCAGTTGCTGGGTTATACAGACCGTATCGGTAAAGATGCACCAAACGTGAAATTATCACAACGTCGTGCAGACTCTGTAGCTAACTACTTAGTAGCTAAAGGTGTTCCAGCTCAAAACATTTCTGCAGTTGGTCACGGTAAAGCTAACCCAGTTACAGGTTCTACTTGTGACGCGGTTAAAGGTCGTAAAGCACTTATCGCTTGTTTAGCACCAGACCGTCGTGTAGAAATCGCAGTTAACGGTACTAAATAATTTAGTTATCCATTAACGGATTAGCATTAGAAGACCCTAAACTTCGGTTTAGGGTCTTTTCTTATATAAATTAAACCTACAAATTGAAGGAATTTTTGAATGAAAAAAAGTGGATTATCTTGATTATTATTGCTGTTGCTGTGGGTTTTAGGCTTAATGTCTAGCTACAATGGCTTAGTAAAAGCAGAAACTGAAATTGATTCTGTTTGGGCAAATGTTGAATCATCTTATCAACGTCGTGCTGATTTAATTCCAAACTTAGTAAATACTGTAAAAGGTCAAGCTAATTTTGAACAACAAACATTAACTAATGTGATTGAAGCGCGTGCAAAAGCGACACAAACTAAAATTGATCCGTCCAATTTAACAGAAGAACAATTAAACGAATTCCAACAAAACCAAAATCAAGTAGGTTCAGCATTATCTCGCTTACTTGTTACAGTAGAACAATATCCACAATTAAAAGCAAATGAAGGCTTTATGAACTTACAAGCGCAACTTGAAGGTACAGAAAACCGTATCAATGTCGCTCGTAATAAATTTAATGAAGCAGCGCGTATTTATAATGAAAAAGTACGTCAATTCCCAACTAAATTAGCGGCAATGATTTTTGGTTTTAAAGCTAAACCTTACTTTAAATCAGCTGCAGGCGCTGAAAACGCACCGACTGTAAACTTTAACTAAGGTTTATCTATGCCATTCTTTTCCAGAATTCCGGTAGATAAAAAGCAAATCGAGGCGGCGATTAGTCGCCTCGAAAGCTTAAGTTCGGCTGAGTTACGTGTTTATATTGAACGCAAAGTACCAAAGGCTTCAGCACAACTGTCTGCAATGGAACGTGCTTTAGAAGTGTTTGATGAACTGGAAATGCATAAAACAGCGGCACAAAATGCCGTGTTGATTTATGTGGGATATAAAAATCATCTCTGTGCAATCGTAGGTGATAAAGGCATTCATCAATTTGTTGATGTGGCTTATTGGCAGTTACAATGCGATTTAATGATTGAGCAGTTTAAACAAAAAGCTTATACACAAGGTATTGTCGATGCGATTGATCGTATCAGTGATATTTTTATCTCGCCATTTCCTATTCAGCCTGATGATGTGAATGAATTATCTAATGAGGTAATTATTAATGGCTAAGCTTTTTATCTTTTTATGAAAAGTGCGGTTTTTTTTAGCCTTGTTTTTTTTGCTCAAATGGTTGTTGCGGCAGAATTTCCGCCTGCACCAAATCCTTTCCATTACATAAACGATTACACCAACACACTTTCATCAGAACATAAGCAAATTTTTAGAAAAATAAACTGATTGCTTATAGTAAAGAAACGAGTTCACAAATCGCTGTCGTTTTTGGTTCCGACAACCGGTGAATATGAAATTGCTGATTATACCTTTGCTTTAGGTGATAAATGGGGCATTGGACGTAAAAAAATCTGAATAATGGTGTGTTGATGCTGATTGCGAAGGATGATCGAAAAGTCTTTATCGCAACAGGGCAAGGTTTAGAAGGTGTATTGCCCGATGCTTTTTTATCGCAAGTCATCCGTTCGGCAATTTTGCCACAATTTAAACAAGGCCAATATGCGCAAGGTATTAATGACGGCTTAAACCAAATTATTGCGGCAAGTAAAGGCGAGTTTGATGCAGCACAAGTTGAAGAAGATGCGTTCGATAAGTACATTCCATTCTTAATGGTATTGGCGTTTATTGCTATTGTATTATTTGGTGAATTCCAATATCACAAAGATGAAGTCTATATTAGCCCGAATCAACGCGACCAACTGAATAAAATCATTCGTCAAAGTACGATTTCTCGTCGCCGTGGTGGCGGCTCCGGTTTCGGAGGCGGATTTGGTGGAGGATTCGGCGGAGGCGGTTCTTCCGGTGGTGGCTTTGGCGGTGGTAGCTTCGGCGGCGGTGGAGCAGGTGGAAGTTGGTAAGACCAAGTCTTTCACTCAGGTTCTATCTTATGCTAGAATAGCGCCCTATTCAGACTTATTTGAACAAGGAACATTATGGAAACGTTAGACAAAATCAAAAAACAAATCGCTGAAAATCCAATTTTAATTTACATGAAAGGTTCACCAAAATTACCTTCTTGTGGTTTCTCTGCGCGTGCATCTGAAGCATTAATGAATTGCAAAGTGCCTTTCGGCTATGTTGATATTCTTCAACATCCCAGATATTCGTGCTGAATTACCGGCTTATGCAAACTGGCCAACTTTCCCACAATTATGGGTAGAAGGTGAGCTAATTGGTGGTTGTGATATTATTTTTAGAAATGTATCAAGCTGGCGAACTTCAAACTTTATTAAGCGAAGTAGCGGCTAAACATCAAGCTTTAATTGATGATAGATTATCAAGATAAACCTGCTTTTTTTAGCAGGTTTTCTTTTGCTCAAAAAAATGATAAACCAGATATAAAAAGTGTGATCGGATTAACATTTTTTTAAATTAAATAACTTGTTGATTAAAATTTCCTTAAGATAGACTACATCGCGTTAGTCGGGGTGCCTATATTAATGGCTGAGAAATACCCGTGAACCTGAAACAGATAATGCTGGCGTAGGAAACTAATCATCTCATTATGCTGTTTCGTTATGCAAAAATAAGGAGAACGCATAATGAACAAAAACGCTTCCCATTTTAACCGCACTTTTTACCGCTTCCGCTTTCGCACAAGCAGCTCCTCAAACATTAGATGTTTATACTTATGATTCATTTAGTGCTGATTGGAGCGCTGGACCAAAAAGTTAAAGCAGCTTTTGAACAACAATTCCCGCAATGTAAGCTGAATTATGTGGCTTTTTGATAATAATGGCACCTTTGTTTAACCGTGTTCGTCTAGAAGGTAAAAAAATTAAGGCGGATGTAGTGCTCGGTTTAGATAGTTATCAAATTGAGGATGCACAAAAACTCAATATTTTTTTGAGCCAAATAAAGTGGATTTAAGCCAGTTACGTTTACCCAATTAAATGGGAAAAATCACACGTTCTTACCATTCGATTATGCACAATACGCGTTTATTTATGATAAAAATAAACTGACTAATCCACCAAAGAGCTTAAAAAGAATTAGTTGAGCGTCAAGATCTTAAAGTGTTATATCAAGATCCGCGTACAAGCAGTATTGGACGTGGTTTATTACTTTGGATGAATGTAGTTTATCCAGAAGCAGATGTCGCAAATGCCTGGAAAGACCCTTTTCTAAACATACGGTCACGGTCACCAAAAGGTTGGACTGAGTCTTATGGGGCCTTCTTAAAAAGGCGAAGGTGATCTGGTTTTAAGCGTCAAATACTTCACCGATTTACCATATTCTTTCTGAACAAAAAGACAATTATGTGGCAACGGAATTTGCAGAGGGAGCGTATTACAAGTTGAAGTCGCGGCAAAAGTCGCTAACCGCAATAATGCCTGTGCTGATGAATTTTTAGGATTCTTACTTTCACCGCAAGCTCAAGCGGATATTGCTAAAAATAATGTGATGTTACCCGTGGTAGAGACCAATATCGAAAGTCATATTGATGCGCTTAATTCTCGCGCAAAATCAATGCGTATTTTAGATACCACAACGGTAACAAGTGAGCAGCTGAAAGGCTGGATCAATCAATGGCAAAAAGCCTTATCTAAGTAGTATTAATGAGCTTATTGCAACATCCGCATTTTCGTCCTCGCCATTATTTGGGCGGAAGTGCGGTCATTTTTCATCGTTTTTACTCTATGGATTTTTCCATTTCTGCGGTTTTTTCAGTAGGAAGTGATTATGCCTTATCTGATTTCTTAAAAGACGATTATTTGCATCAAGTTATCGCTTTTAGTGTCGGGCAGGCATTCTTGTCAGCCTTGCTTTCTAGCGTAATTGGAACTTTATTTGCGCGTGCTTTTTTTCTATTTAGATTTCAAAGGCAAATCGCTCATTTTACGCATTTTTTTCTCACATTTGTTTTGCCGGCATTACTGGCTATTTTCGGTCTAATTGGTATTTATGGCACTGCCGGTTGGCTAACACAACTGCTGCAAACCTTAGGGTATTTCATGGAAACCCTCCATTTATGGTTTAAGCGGTATTCTCATTGCCCATTTATTTTTTTAATATTCCCTTTAGCTGCCCGAATGAGTTTGCAGGCTTTTGCAAAGTGTACCGACCGAACAGCATCAACTCGCGGCACAATTGAATATCAAAGGTTTCACATTTTTCCGTTTAATTGAATGGCCTTATTTGAAAAAGCCAAATCGTGTCTGCCTTTGTGCTGATTTTTTTATGCTGTGCTTTCACCAGTTTTACGATTGTCTTGGCACTTGGTGGCGGGCCACAAAATAGCACGCTAGAAGTTGCGATTTACCAAGCTATTTTTCTTTTGAATTTGATTTACCCAAAGCCGCACTTTTTGCGCTTGTACAATTTGCGTTTTGTTTTGCGTTATTTTCACTTTCACAATATTGGGCGAAAGCACCCGAAACCCAGATTTCGCAACGTTATCGCTGGGTTTTACCTGTTTCAAGTGCGGTCAAATTTGGACATGTTTTTGTCTTATTCTCGGTGTGCTTATTTATTTTAAGTCCCTTATTCAATATTGTTTTTCAAGGTTTATCTGCAACTCAATTATTTGGCTATTGGCAAAATCCCACAATTATGGAAAGCGCTTTGCTTATTCATTAACCATGGCACCGACAGCCGGGATTTTATCGGTATTATTTGGATTTCTTTCTTATTGTTACTTTCCCGTCAGCTACAATGGTTATATCACCCCAAATTAGCCCACTTAATTTTTAACGGGGGGCATGATGATTTTAGCCATTCCGACGATCGTTTTAGCAGTCGGCTTATTCCTTTGGTTACAAGATATTGATTTTTTTCAGCAGGGCATTTGTTTGTAGTGGTATCTGTTTGTAACGCCATGGCTGCCTTGCCATTTGTGATCAAAATTCTCAATACACCAATGAATCAATCGATGCAATATTATGAAAAACTCTGTTTATCGCTGAATATTACAGGCTGGCAGCGTTTTCGTTTAATTGAATATCCGCTGCTAAAAGCACCGTTGAAATATGCCTTGGCGCTCGCGACGACTTTATCACTCGGCGATTTTACAGCGATAGCTTTATTTGGTAGCCCTGATTTTACTTCGTTGCCTCATTTGCTTTATCAACAAATCGGGCAATATCGAAGCCAAGAAGCGGCAGTGACGGCATTGCTTTTATTGGGCTTATGTTTAGGTTTATTTATGTTTATTGAAGGGCAGAAGGAACAACATGATTAAATTAAATAATGTAGTCTTCAATTATCAATCCATGCCGATGGTATTTGATTTACAGATTCAAGCCCAGGAAAAAATCGCCATCATTGGTGAAAGTGGCGCAGGAAAAAGTACCTTGCTGAATTTAATTGCCGGCTTTTGAATATGCTGATAGTGGCGAGATTTGGCTAAATGGTGAAAATCATACTAAAACGGCACCTTTTGAACGCCCTGTTTCCATGCTATTTCAGGAAAATAATCTCTTTACTCATCTTTCTGTGGAAGAGAATATCGCTTTAGGTTTAAAACCGAATTTAGCCTTAAATGCAGAAGAAAAAGCACTTGTAGAACAAGCTGCAAGTGCGGTCAATTTACAGGATTTTTTAACGAGAAAACCGATCGCACTTTCAGGTGGACAAAAACAGCGAGTGGCATTGGCGCGCTGTTTGCTACGAGATAAACCCATTTTATTATTGGATGAGCCTTTTTCTGCACTTGATCCTAAATTACGCATTGAAATGCAGGATTTAATGGATCAATTATGTGAAGAAAAAAAAGCTCACCATGTTACTGGTGACACATCAACCCAAAGAAATTGAACGGCATATTGATCGAGTGATTGAAATTCATCAAGGAAAAGTGATCTGATCTCTTTTTATCATATTGCAGAGTAATATGCTCAACTTAATAAAAGCTATGTAGCTTAAACGAGGAAAATATAATGACCACAACAAATGTAGTACAGCTTTCATCTATTACACCCCATCCATCAGTAGAGTATTGGTCTGTTTGTAAAGTCGAAGCGTTGTTTGAAACACCTTTTTTAGAATTAGTCTATCGTGCGGCTCAAGTGCATCGAGAGCATTTCAACCCTGGTGCGATACAGTTATCGACGTTGATGTCGATTAAAACGGGTGGCTGTCCAGAGGATTGTGGTTATTGCCCACAATCAGCACGTTATCAAACAGGCGTACAAAATCAGCAGATCTTGGATATTGATGAAATTGTCGAAAAAGCCAAAATTGCTAAAGCACGTGGTGCAGGACGTTTTTGTATGGGCGCAGCATGGCGTGGTCCTAAAACCGAAAGATATGGAAAAAGTGACGGCGATTATTCGTGCGGTAAAAGATATTGGCTTAGAAACTTGCGGGACCTTTGGGTTGTTGCAAGATGGTATGGCGGAAGAGTTAAAAGATGCAGGATTGGATTATTACAACCACAATCTAGATACCGCGCCAGAGAATTATCACAATGTCATTGGCACACGTCGTTTTGATGATCGTTTAAGCACATTAGGAAAAGTGCGTCGTGCCGGTTTGAAAGTTTGCTGTGGCGGTATTGTGGGCATGAACGAAACCCGTAAAGAGCGAGCTGGTCTCATTGCAAGTTTGGCAAATCTTGATCCGCAGCCAGAGTCCGTGCCGATTAACCAATTAGTGAAAGTGGAAGGCACACCAATGGCTGATGCAGCTGATTTAGATTGGACAGAGTTTGTTCGCACCATTGCGGTTGCGCGTATTACCATGCCGAAAAGTTATGTTCGTCTTTCTGCAGGTCGTCAAGGCATGAGTGAAGAAATGCAAGCCATGTGCTTTATGGCGGGAGCGAATTCCATTTTCTATGGCGATAAATTATTAGTGACAGGCAACCCAGAAGAAGATGGCGATCAGCTGCTCATGGCTAAAATTGGATCTTGAGCCGGAAACGGAAGAAAAATAGAAAAGCCACTCGACAGAAATTAGTCATAAAAAAAGTGCGGTGAAATCTACCGCACTTTTTATTGAGGCTTACTTCACTTGTTCAGTTAGGCAAGGCTGAATTTTATTTAGCATTTCTTTTTAAAAATACGCGCTGGAGCAGCCACGATATTGCCTGAGCGTAAATAGCCGTGACCCGCATTGAAATCACACACTAAACCGCCCGCTTCACGCACGATTAAATCACCCTGCTGCGCAATCCCAAGGTTTTAAGCCCATTTCGAAATAACCGTCAACGCGACCAGAAGCCACATAGCAAAGGTCTAATGCGGCAGAACCCGTACGACGGAAATCTGCTGCTTCATCAATTAAGTTATTCATGATCGCAAATTGAGTTGGCATCAAGCTTGGTTGTTTGAATGGGAAACCGGTAGCTAAAATCGCCCCGTTAAGTTCATTTTTGGCTATCTACACGTAAACGCACTTCATTTAATTTTGCGCCTTCACCACGCACAGCAGTGAATAATTCATTACGAATAGGATCGTAAACCACACCCACTTCGGTACGGTTTTTTTACACGGATAGCAATAGAAACAGAGAAATGTGGCAAACCTTTTTCACGAAAGTTGGTTGTGCCATCTAGTGGATCAATCACCCATTGAATATCACTGTCTTTGCCTTCTAATGCACCACGTTCTTCACTGATAATTGTATGATCAGGATAAGATTTTTGAATGATTTCAATGATCTCAGCTTCAGCGGCTTTATCGACGCTAGTCACATAATCATTAATACCTTTTTTTACTTGTTTGGATGTCATCACGGCGCTCATAGTTTTTTTAGCAATCACGTTGCCCGCTCTTTCGTGCCGCACGAATAGCGATATTTAACATTGGATTCATATTTCCACCAGATTTTAAAGAACAGATAAATAGGTCGCCTATTATAAGGGAGTTTTAGTAAATAGCCAGTTGAAAATGTTTAATTCACGGTTTTTCCCGTTTTTTAAAGGAAATTTGCGATCAGTATCGCAAAAATAAAGTAGCCAATTTGGCTTTCTTCTAAAGGACTTTTAAAGTGCGGTCAAAAAGAAGGCATTTTATGTATAAAGGGATAACCTTTATTAGAAACCTTGATTGTATTATTTATTTTTAGCTTAACGTTGACGTTTGCATTGCCTAAATGGCAGAAAAATGATCCCAAATATTTTCTCGAAAAAGAGCAACAACGGCTTTATTTTTTCTTACGTAATATCCAAGCGAGGGCAGAAAACTCATCGGCGATTTGGTTTATTTTGGCCAATCAAGATAGAGCGAATCAACGTTGGTGTATCACAGCTCAAGTAAAAAGCGATCATTTTTGTGATTGTTTTCATCCCCAGAATTGTCCTAAAAACCTTTATGCGCATTTTTACTATCCTTATTTTGAAGGAAAAACGATGCTGATAGGCCCTAAATTATATCCGTCAGAAGTGGCGGTGAAATTTAATGGGGCCAGAAATACCATGGAAACAAATTGTTTTATGTTACAGGCTGAAGAGCATCGTACATTGTTCTCTTTTTTCAATGTCGGCAGTATTAAATTAAAGTCTGATCAAGCGGCGAGTGCATGTACAAGATGAAACCATTTAAAAGGCGAAACATTGGTGAGTTTATTGATTTCACTTGGCTTATCCGCTTTATTATTGTTATTGGTTGCACAGTTTTATGCCCAAACTCAACAGCAAAATCAGCGTTTAATGTTACAACTCAAATTACAAGCGGAATTACAACGCACAATTCAACTCATCGGGAAAGATCTGCGTCGCGTAGGCTTTCGAGCCGCAAACCAAAAACTCATCGAAGATAATCTGGCTTTATTTGAATTAGACGAAAAGGGCACAGCAATAACCATTGCTCAAGCAGATAATGCCCCATCAAATAGCTGTGTTTTATTTTTTTATGATTTGAATAGTAATGGCTGTATTGGTGAAAAATACACAAAAAATACCTGCGTAAATGGCGTTAAAAATGTGGCAAAAAATATCGAAAAAGGAGCTATTTGGTTACAAACTTAACGGGAAAATGATCGAAACCAAACAAACCTATAAAAATGCGGTAAATGCAGATTGTCGCTCAGCAGAGTGTCAGCGTGCTTTAACGCAATCTACTTGTAACGCTGGTGGTGGATGGACAGATTTATTGGATGAAAAAAAGAGTTTGAGATTTCAATTACGTTTTGATTGGTTAAAGGCAGGAAAGGGATTGAAATCAAACTCGCAGGGAAATCTTACAACACATAAGCATATTCAATATGAAACTTCGCTTGTGGTGCCTTTTATTAAATCAAGAAGAATGATCATGAAAAAAGGGATGGTGACACTGACGGCACTGATTTTACTTTCGGGCTTATTGGCCTTGATCTTATTATTTGATGAACAGATCTTTGTGTTTTTTCGATCTCAAATGAGTCAGCGAAAATATTATGTAGAACAAAGCCTCGTGTTACAGAAAATCAGTCAGCAGCAACAAAACGCACATTTGCCAAAACTTGCCTTTTAAATGGTGCTGAAAAAAAGTGAAACAAGTCTTTTTTTCGAGTCTAATGGGGCAGAGGATAAAGTCGCCTATTCTGTTTGGTGTAAACGAGCAGAGTTATTTAAGAAATCGCCCACAAAAGGCATTAATGAAAATATGCTGCGAGATTTTTATTTCCAGCGAAAAACAAGCTGATTTTTCAACCGCACTTTGTGAAAGTAGATACTACTTTAACTGCTCAAAAAAACACCACAAGTGTATTGGATAACGCAAAAACCAATTAGAAATTAAAGGGAATGTGAGTGGTATTCTGTTAGCAGAAGAGATTTAACTTTAACCGGCAAAGGACGAATAAGTGGTGCGGTGATTACAGGTGGTTCACTTTGGGTTAGAGGAGAGCGTGACGGTGGCTTACGGTAAAGCCGTGGTAACAAAACTCGTACAAGAATATAGCCAATGGCGTTTGGTGGATAAAAAGTTGGAGTGATTTGAGTGCGCAAGATCAAACGTGAATAAAGGCATGTCGTTAATGTCACTTTTATTAGCCTTATCGATTTTCAGCGGGTTATTTTTTTGATCTTTTAACCGATGGACGAGTGAGCAACGGAAAAAGTGCGGTCAGAATTTTTCAAGAATTTCAGGCGATTCAAATTGCTGAAAATCAGGCTCAACGTCAGTTTTCTAGGCTTTGTCTTGTGAAAATAGCGTAGAACAAAATGGCATTCAATTTTGCAATTCAATGCAGTCATCATCAAGTGAATATACGCTATCCTCAAGGTGAATTTTTTTATTGAAAAACCGAGTAAAAATAACGCATTGTTTTTTTGCTTTCAAAAAGGGCGTTACTTTGTTCGTTACTTATTATTCAAACCAACCAGAAATTCAAAAAGGATATTTTTAGTTTCGCTGTTGGAAAATTTACCGCAACATGATCCGTTTCAATCTGACATTGTGTTGGTGCAAAGTCCAGGTATGGCACAATGGTTGCAAATGGAAATTGCTAAAAAAACGCGGTGTTGCAGCGAATTTCCAATTCCCCATGCCTTCCAGTTTTATTTGGAAACTTTACGCTGATAATTTGCCGAATGTTTCCACGCAAAACCCTTTTGAAAAAGATTCAACGTTATGGCGATTAATGCGATTAATCCCTACCTTTTTTACAGCAAAAAGAATTTGAACCATTAAAAATATTTAGCGTCTTCACCTGCATCAGAACAGCAAAAACTTTATCAATTAAGCTAAAAGTTGCCGATTTATTTGACCAATATCTCGTCTATCGCCCCGAATGGATTGCCGCATGGGAAGAAAATAACGATGAAAAAATCTTGGCTCAAATTAATCAGCAAAAGCAGGGCCTTTCGGCGTTAAATCCTACCTTTCTTTCTCAAATTAAAGGCAATATTCACTGGCAGGGAATTTTATGGCGAGCCTTGGTGGATGATGTCCAACGTGATTTCGGTGGAAAAAGCAAAAGCATCGTGCTGCACTCAATCAACAATTTTTAGCATTATGTCGTGATCCCAATGCGACACTCAACTTACCAGAACGTATTTTTATTTTTGGTATTCCAGCATTGCCAACGGTTTATCTCAATATTTTCCAAGGTATTTCAGCTAAAACAGATGTGCATTTATTCTTCAATAATCCATGTCAAGAATATTGGGGCGATTTGCGAGATCTGAGTAAATCCTATTTATTAGAAAGACAGCGTTTCGTGCAAAGAAAGCGACGATGTGAAGCCTTTAATTTCAGCCGAGCAAGTGTCATGGGAACCTGCTGATCTTGATTACACCAATCAACAAGAAGAATTGTTCAGCGGGAATCCGCTTTTAGCCTCTTGGGGAAAAATGGGACGGGATTTTCTCTATCAATTAGTGCGAGATGAAGAAAATATTCAAGCTATTTCCCGTGATTACTATGCAGAACTTCCCGAAAAAACCTTGTTAGGGCCAGATCCAAAATCAAATTTTTGACGTTAAGTCATGGTGCATTAAATGTCGCGAAAAATGACCGCTCTTTTGGTGGTGAAATCTTGCCATAGCGCGATGCGCGAAGTTGAAGTGCTACATGATTATTTGTTGGATTTATTCAATCAAAATCAGCATAAACCAAAAGAAGAACAGATTACACCAAAAGATGTGGTGGTCATGGTGGCCGATGTTAACCAATATACGCCTTATATTCAGGCTGTCTTTGGTGCGAATAGTGCAGATGCACCCGTTATTCCGTTCTCAATTTCGGACAGTAAATTGTCTGAAAGTGATGTGATCGTGTCGAGCTATCTTTCCCTGTTAAATTTAAAAAGAAAGTCAGTTTGGCGCGGAAGAAGTACTGGCTTTATTGGATATTCCCGCTATCCGTGAACGTTTTAATATTGCCCTTGCAGATCTCGAACAAATACGTGAATGGGTGAAAGAGTCGGGTATTCGCTTTGGTTTGGAAAAACTGCAGAATACACTGAATTTTAACGCGTGGCAGGCGGGGCTTGAACGTATGACCTTAGGTTATGCGATGCGTGAAGAGCAAGGCGTTTGGCAAGACAGTCTTGGACTTGATAGTAGCTATGGATTGAAAGGGCAGTTAGTTGGTGCAGTGAATCAATTTTTTACAGCTCTAAATAAATGGCATCAAGATTTGCAAAAGGCACACAATATTGAAAAATGGCGTGAAAAATTGACCGCACTTTTGACGGATTTTTTTGTGCAAAATGAAGAAACTGCGGATACCTTATTTTATATTCAAGATTGTATCAATGCCTTTGCCGATGATTTGCAGGCCGTCAATTTTGAAGAAACCTTGCAAGCGGATGTCATTGCGGAAGTGATGTCTGCACGTTTAGAAGAAACACCAAACAGCCTTCGTTTCTTAGCGGGAAAAGTGAATTTCTGCACACTTTTACCAATGCGCTCTATTCCTTTCAAAGTGGTGTGTTTGCTTGGGATGAATGAGGCGGATTACCCACGCAGTCATACACCAAATAGTTTTGACTTAATGCAATATCATCATCAAAAAGGCGATCGTGTTCGTCGAGATGATGATCGTTACTTATTCCTTGAAGCCTTACTGGCTGCAAGATCCCATTTTTATGTGAGTTATGTGGGCTCTTCAATTATTGATAATCAACCTAAAGAACCTTCAGTATTGGTGAGCCAGTTGATTGATTATATTAATCATTATTCAGAAAATGGCTTGAGAATTGAACAACATCCAATGACGGCGTTTAGTCCAAGCAATTTCCAACATGAAGGGAAAATTAACCGCTCTTTTGCAAAAAAATGGCTGCCGATTGCGCAATTCCAAGAAAGAAAATGTCATGAATTTGTTGTGCCGATGGGCGAAAATCAAGAGCCAATAACGGAAATTGAACTCGATCGTTTTGTGAGTTTTGTTGAAAATCCAGTGAAATTCTTTTTTGAAAAGCAGCTTGGCGTGTATTTCCGAGATGAAGACGATCGCATTGAAGAAAGTGAAAACTTCACGTTAAATGGTTTGGATCATTATCGCATTAGTAATGAGTTATTGCATTTAGAGGAAGCGCAATTTAACGATTATTTTGCCAAACAGCGAGTGAAAGGCATCATGCCACGCGGCGAGTTTGCGGAAGTTTGTGCGCAATCCATTCGTGCTGATGTATTGGCTTTTAAAGAGAAAATTAAGGATTATTCTTCACCACACAGTGAGAGTGTCGATTTTGTGGTGGAAACGGCACAAGGCAATATTCGCTTGTTTGGCTATATGGAGCCATTATTTGGTGATGAAAATCAGATAATCGAATGGCGATTTGCAAAATATAAAGATCGTTATCGTATTCGCCCATGGCTTTATTATCTCATTCAACTGGCGACAAAAGAGAACGCACTGCCACCACGCATTATCGCTAAAGATAAGGATTTAACATTAAAAACAATAGAAAAATCAACCGCACTTGAGAAACTGAAAATGTATGTAGAGGCTTATTTACAAAGCCAGCAACAAATTCAGCTCATTCCAACGGAAAATATAGCGAAGTTTATTGAAAAAGATGAAAGTGCGGTCAATTTTGACAATGTTTTAACGAATATCGAATCTCTTGCGAAAGATGATAACTATGGTTATAGAAAAGCCGATCCTTATTGGGCGAGGGTATTGGGGCAAACAGAACAATTTAAATCGCAGGATGGTCTTTTGCAGTTGGTGAAACAAACCACATCTTGGTTTGGAGAAATGTTGTCTTAAAGCGGATCTTCAGATCGAAAAGATCCTGGATTTTTGATAAGATACTGACTTAAGAATCATTTTTGAAAAAGGAGCTAAAATGCGTTGTCCGTTTTGTTCAACTGAAGAAACTAAGGTGATTGACAGCCGTTTGGTTTCTGATGGGTATCAAGTGCGTCGTCGTCGGGAATGCGGGAATTGTCATGAACGCTTTACCACCTTTGAAACGGCCGAATTAGTGGTGCCAAAAATTATTAAAAATGATGGGTCACGCGAGCCGTTTAACGAAGATAAATTGCGTAGCGGTATTCAACATGCGTTAGAAAAACGCCCTGTAAGTTCGGATGATGTGGAAAAAGCCATCAGCCATATTATTATCCAATTACGTGCGACAGGTGAGCGCGAAGTGCCAAGTCATCTCGTGGGTAAATTAGCCATGAATGAGCTGAAAGAATTAGATAAAGTGGCGTATATCCGTTTTGCATCCGTTTACCTGAGCTTTGATAATATCAATGAATTTACTAAAGAAATTGAAAGCTTAAAGGATTAATATGAGTGACACCTTTTCCCCTGATGACGTGAAATTTATGCAATTGGCTCTTGAGCTTGCGGCAAAAGGGCAGTACACCACTACGCCGAATCCATCGGTGGGATGTGTGTTAGTTAAGAACGGTGAAATTGTCGGGAAAGGGTTTCATTTTAAAGCTGGTCAGCCTCATGCAGAACGTGTGGCGTTGGCAGATGCCGGTGAGAAAGCGAAAGGCGCAACCGCGTATGTGACGCTTGAACCTTGTTCTCATTATGGCCGAACACCACCTTGTGCATTAGGTTTAATTGAAGCGGGTGTCAGTCGAGTTGTGGCAGCTATGGCGGATCCTAATCCGCAAGTAGCAGGCAAGGGCCTGAAAATGCTAGCCGATGCAGGCATTCCAAGTGCGGTCAATTTATTGAATGAACAAGCAGAAGCCTTAAATAAAGGTTTTCTCAAACGTATGCGAACCGGTAAGCCTTATGTGCAGCTGAAAATTAGCCATGAGTTTAGATGGACGAACAGCCATGGCGAGCGGTGAAAGCAAAGTGGATTACAGGTGAAGCAGCCCGTGCAGATGTACAAAAAAATGCGAGCCAAAGCGACCGCACTTTTATCAACAAGTGCCACCGTGTTAGCCGATGATCCAAGCTTGAATGTGCGTTGGAATCAATTCCCCGATGATCTAAAAAGCGGAATATGCTGAAGAAACCGTGCGTCAGCCTATTCGCATAATCTTTAGATTCTAAAAATCGAGTTCAACCAAACCATCAATTATTCCATACCCATTCGCCAGTTTGGCTTGTGGGTTCAATTCCACGAGATATGTCTGTATTTCCCTGATTTCTGTGAGCAAATTTTACTGCCAGAAAACTATGATTTTGATTCTATTGATGACAGAATTAGGCAAGCGACAAGTGAATTCTGTTTGAGTTGAAGCCGGCGCCAATTTAGCGGGAAGCCTGATTGAACAACATGCTGTAGATGAATTAATCATTTATGTCGCCCCAAAACTCTTGGGAGATAACGCTCGAGGATTATGCCAACTCCCGCATTTGGAAAAACTTGCTGATGCCCCATTGTGGCAACTGCAAGAATGTGAAAGAATTGGGGATGATTTAAAGCTCAGTTATTTACCTAACTTATTAATAAAAAGAATAAAAAAATGTTTAAAAACTTTTCCACTCCGCCCTTTGGGGGCTTGCTGCGGCAGGTGTTATTTTATTTGCCGTTCCTAAGCTCAATAACAGCAGCCTTTTCTCTGCTGATGATATCGTTTCGTTCAACAGTGCCGTGAGAATTGCTTCTCCTGCTGTGGTGAATGTGTACAACCGATCTTTTTCTTCTGCCAGCATTAATGATAGCGATCAATTACAGGTAAATAACTTAGGTTCTGGCGTGATTATGACCAAAGACGGTTATATTCTCACCAATAAACACGTTATTCAAAATGCCGATCAAATTGTGGTGGCACTGCAAAACGGCAATATTTATGAAGCGAATTTAATTGGCTCAGATAATTTAACGGATCTTGCGGTATTAAAAAAATTAAAAGCAACCAATCTTTCTACAATTCCACAAAATAAAGAACGCCAAGTGCGAGTTGGTGATATTGCTCTGGCTATTGGTAATCCGTATAACCTCGGTCAAAGTGTTTCCCAAGGGATTATCAGTGCGGTAGGGACGTAGTGCCGTAGGCGATTCTTTAGGTCGTCAAAACTTTATTCAAACAGATGCATCAATTAACCGTGGTAACTCTGGTGGCGCGTTGATTAACTCAGCGGGCGAATTAGTGGGGATCAGCACGTTAAGTATTGGTAAAACAGCCAATGAAATTGCAGAAGGGTTAAATTTTGCGATTCCAATCAGTATTGCCAATGATGTGTTATATAAAAATTATTCGCGATGGACGCGTGATTCGTGGTTACTTTTGGGAGTACAAAGTGAAATCACCGCTAACTCAAACGGTGGTATTGTGATTACAGGCGTGACCGCCAATAGCCCTGCAGCGAAAGCAGGCATCCAAGTGGGTGATGTGATTTTACGTTTAAATAAACAAGATAACTCTGTCTATTCGTGAAATGATGCAAATTATTAGTGATACTAAACCGAATACAGAAGTCATTGTTACGATTTCTCGCTTAGGTAAAGTGATTGATCTCCCTGTAGTTATTGAAGAGTTACCATCTAACTAAGGATATATTGTGGAAGTTAAAACCAGTCACTTTTTCGCTTGTTTAGATCGTCTTCGCTTAATTCAGCGTTGGTCATTGATGCGCAATATTGAAAAGGAAAACTTGGCAGAGCATAGTCTGCAAGTTGCCTTTGTAGCACAAGCCTTAGCGATTATTAAAAATCAATTTTTTGGTGGGTGAAGTTAATCCTGAGCGTATTGCGGTGATGGCGATGTATCATGATACCTCTGAAATTTTTACTGGTGATTTGCCAACCCCAATTAAGTATTTCAATTCTGAAATCACTCATGCTTATAAAGATATTGAAGCGGCAGCAGAATTGCATTTAATTAGTTTACTCCCGACAGAATTACAAGACAGTTTTCGCTCCATATTTAGATAGTGAGCAATTTAGCCCTGAAGAAAAGCATATAGTAAAACAAGCGGATTTGATTTGTGCTTATATTAAAGCTCAATTTGAATTAGAGCATGGTAACCATGAATTTAAAACAGCTAAAAAACGTTTAGAAAATTTAATGGAACAATGGCACAGTCAAGAAATGGATTATTTTTTTACAGGTCTTTTTGCCAAGTTTTGGACGCTCGATTGATGAGATTGCGTTATAAGCGAAAATAATAAAAAGTGCGGTTAATTTTGACCGCACTTTGAGTTTATAAGGATTATTTCAATGTTGCCAAAGATGATTTGTTCTGGCTCCACATGTAACCACACTTCTTGTCCCACTTTCCAACCATCTTTGCTATGAATGCTGGCACAAAAATTCAATTGAGCTATCTTTATTTGCAGAATCGCTTCTTCATTCTGCATTGAAAGAATAGTCGCTTGGAAAAGGTTATTTTTTTCTTCTAATGGGTGGCACTAATTTTTCACCCAAGGGGCTTTAAACATGACCATCACTTCTTTTTTTCAGTAATGAGTCTGAGACGCTCAGCACTGCGCATTGTGATCGAAACATGTAATGGATGAGCTAAATCCTGAATGTTTACTGCAACAATGCAGCGGAAGTCCACATATGTTGGCTTGCCACCTTACCGAAAAATTGATTGCGCGCGCTACTTTGTAAGGAGAATTTTGCTGTTGCTGAAAGGAGACTGTTTAGTGATCGTCTCATCTTGCAGAATATGAAAGGCATGCTCTTGTGTTTGTTCGAGCAAATCATAAAGCTGCAGCAAACGTTCAGCATAAGTAGTTAATGAGGTACCGCCCCATTTTTCCCACCGATATTACGTTCTAAAAGTGGTTTAGGGCTGATTTTATTCATCGCTTCAAGGTGATCCCAAGCACTTTTATAGCTCACTTTAGCGTTTTTGGCCGCTTGGTTGATTGAGCCACATTCTTTAATTTCTTTTAAGAGGCGAACACGTTTTTGGATCAATAAATAATTCTTGATGAAGTTTGATCGTCAGTAAAAATTTCAGTTTGTTTCATCATCTCCTCCTAATACACAATTCTGTTTATTTTACTTGATCTTTAAGTTTTTTTCTGTATGCTTATTTGAAAAATTCAAGTTATAATTTACTCGTAGTATATTTTTATATATAGTTTCATTTATATAGGAGATAAATAATGAAATTAACTAAATTTGCAACCGCACTTTTTAATTGCGGGCATGGGGGTATCTTTTGCTGCATCAGCAAAAGTGACTGTGTTTGCTAGCAGCTTCAATGACTGATGCGTTACAACAAATTGCGGATCAATACCAAACTGAAAAAGCCAAATAATACCGTCGTTTTCTCTTTTGCTTCTTCTTCTACGCTTGCAAAACAAGTTGAAGAAGGTGCACCTGCAGACTTATTTATTTCAGCTAGCAACAAATGGATGAAATATTTATCAGATAAAAATCTCACCGTAAAAGAAACTGAAAAAAAGTATTAGCAGGCAATGAATTAGTATTAATTGCGCCGGCTAAAAGTGCGGTTAATTCAGTGGATATTGCTAAAGGTGAATGGATCAAAGGCTTAAAAGACAGCTATTTATCTGTGGGTGATCCTGCGCACGTTCCTGCAGGACAATATGCAGAAGAATCATTAACCAAATTGAATTTATGGGATCAAGTTAAAGATAAATTAGCGCGTGCGAAAGACGTACGTGGTGCATTAGCCTTAGTTGAACGTGCTGAAGCCCCTTATGGTATCGTGTATAGCACTGATGCGAAAGTGAGTAAACGCACGTGAAAAGCAGTCGGCGTATTCCCGAAAGATAGTTATAAACCAGTTGAATATCCCAGTCGCGATTTTAAAAGATCACGACAACGCGGATACCCGTGATTTCCTTTAACTACTTAGGAATCGAGCGCAGCGAAAAATATTTGTTGAATATGGTTTCTCTGTGAAATAATGAGCCAGATTCTTTATAAAGAAAGGACAGGAAACTGTCCTTTTTGTTATCTCTAAAGAAATTTCGTCATATCGACATATACACAAGGAAATATTTTGCCTCTTGGTTTTCAATTAAGCTCGATGGAATGGGATGCGATTCACTTAAGTATGAGTGTCGCATTGAGTTCTATGCTTTGGAGTTTGCCTTTTGCGATTTTTATCGCTTGGTTACTGGCTCGTAAGGAATTCTACGGCAAGTCGCTGATTACAGGAATTATTCATCTGCCTTTGGTGCTGCCGCCAGTGGTAATCGGTTATTTATTATTAGTCGCCATGGGACGCAAATGGCTTTTATCGGCAAGTATTTATATCAATGGTTTGGCTTATCCTTCGGCTTTTAGCTGGAAGAGGCAGTATTAGCTTCAGCGGTGGTGGCATTTCCATTGGTCGTACGAGCGATTCGTCTTTCCTCGGAAAGTATTGATTTTAAATTAGAACAAGCTGCACAAACACTTGGCGCTTCGCCTTGGCGAGTCTTTTTTACAATCACGTTGCCTCTTTCCCTACCTGGCGTATTGGCGGGTTTAGTATTAGGTTTTGCTCGTTCTTTAGGTGAGTTTGGTGCAACCATTACTTTCGTTTCAATATTGCGGGGAGACTCCAAACCATTCCTTTAGCGATGTATTCATTTATTCAAACACCAGGTGCGGAAGCTCAAACCGCACGCCTTTTGCTTTGTTTGCGGTGATCCTTTCATTGATTTCTTATTGCTTTCCGAAGCCTGAGCAAACGGATGCAGAAAAAAATTGGGGCAGGGCGATGCTACATTAATGTACAACAGCAATTAGGTCGCCTGACCTTACGTGCGGATCTGCAACTGCCAACTCAAGGGCGTGACGGCGATTTTTGGTTTATCGGGTTCGGGTAAAACCTCATTGATTAATTTGGTGAGTGGTTTAACTCATCCTGATCAAGGATTTATTCGTTTAAATGACCGCACTTTGGTGGATATGGAGAACGGTGAGAATCTCCCGTGCATCAGCGCAAAATCGGCTATGTATTCCAAGATGCGCGTTTATTTCCGCATTACAACGTCAAAGGCAATTTACGTTATGGCATGAAGCATGTCAGCCGTGAAGACTTTTGACTATATCGTTCAGCTACTTGGTATTGAACTGTTACTCAAACGCTATCCGCTTACTTTATCGGGTGGCGAAAAACAACGTGTGGCGATTGGGCGAGTCTTTATTAACAGATCCTGATATTTTTGTTAATGGATGAACCGCTTTTCAGCTTTAGATGTACCTCGCAAACGTGAGCTTATGCAATATCTGGAAAGTCTCATCCAAAGAAATTAATGTGCCGATTTTATATGTGACGCACAGTTTGGATGAATTATTACGTTTAGCCGATCGTGTTGTGCTGATGGAAAAACGGCAAAGTGAAAAGCCTATGACACCTTAGAAAATGTCTGGAACAGTCCGTTATTTGCCCCTTGAAAGGCGAATCGGAGCAGAGTAGCGTGTTGGCATTGCCAGTCTATTTACATAATCCAACCTATAAAATGACCGCACTTTCTTTGGGTGAACAACAGCTTTGGATTAATGAAGTACATCATCAAGCGAATGAAAAAGTGCGTTTGTATTTATAGTTCCGATGTATCACTCACCTCAGCAAGCCTGAGCAAACGAGCATTCGTAATATCTTACGTGGGCAAATAGTACAAATCGTTCCGCAAGAGAATCGCATTGATATTGCGGTGTTGGTGGAGGGCATAAAGTTTGGGCAAGTATCAGTAAATGGGCGTTTAATGAATTACGCCTTGCTCAAGGCATGGATGTTTATGTACAAATAAAAAGCTCATTTCAGTCGTAGTAAAGTGAAAAAAGTGCGGTCAATTTCAAAATAGTTCGGTATTATGTAGCAGTTGCACAAAGTCCGAAAATTTACTAATTCTACTGCATGTAAATTTAAATGCCTTTCCGAATGAAAAATTGTGAAAAGGCATTTTTACCTCAATTCTAACTTCAACCTCGCAATTTTTCACATCAATTTTCCATTTTTCAAACTCAAGGCGTAGATATTTCGCTCAACCTTCATTCAGGTAAGTTATTTTTTCTATATAATTCTATCTAAGTCTATTAACGCCTATACAATTTATGCTGTCATCAGAATTTTCATCGTATGCAGCTTGTTCTTCAAGTCGCTTAGTATTGTGATGAAATTTCGTTAGGTGCAAAGGCTTTCATACCGAGAAGCTCACCTCACGATGGTTTCCCTGCCAATAACTCAAACCCATTCTTTTTAAATGGCAGAACCCATAAACAACGTTTGAGGACATCTTCAAAAAGTTTACCGTTAGATTTGCGACGATTATCTGAAAAGAATGCAGCTTGATTGGCATAGTGTAAGGCATATTTTATTATCAGTTTTATGATGTGAGCTATGCATTAAGTCACGCATTCTGGCATTAAAGGATTCTGCTGATTGTTATTTTACACCTTTCGCACTATAAGCCTCTGATGATTCACCGACCAACGGTGTAGTGAAAATCAAGACTTTTTATAAGCAGGGTTTTCATCACATAATATCACTGCCTGCTTTGACAAAGCGTTGATTTAATGCAAAAACAGTATCAGCATTTTTTGGTGTAATCCATTGCGACAATGGTTCGGTTTGTTCCCCATACATTGCTATCGTTTGCAGCTCGTTGTGTAATGGCGTATAGACAACGTTTAGTCGCTCTAAATTTGGGATATTTGCGACCTTTCTCATCGGCTTTTTGACGTTGTTTATAATTGTTTTTACGGAAATTAGTTGCGCGCAAGGTAAAGTTGATCAACATTCCATCTCGTGAACTTCGCCTGACAATAGACTTAAATCGCGTTTTAAATAAAGCTCACAGAACTTTTCCGCAAAGTACAAATGCCGTTTTGTAGTTCAAATTAAGATGACGACTCAACATCAACCGCACTAATGCCTTTTGAGTTATTTACCATCATTAAGATGACAGAAAGAATATCGACTAAATCAACCTTATGAAAGGCAAAAGCTGTATTTGTTGTAATATAAAAATGGCGTTTTCGACAATGTTTACAACACCAACGTTTACGAGACGCAAGGAAATAGGCTTCGTGGCGAATACCACAATACGGACAGCATACATCACGAACATTATCAGGGTTTCAACGGTGAGTTTTTAAAAGGTAAAAAGCATCTTCTTCTGTAAGGCGTAAAATATCTTTAAATTGATGTTTTTTGATTTGCTTGAAAGTAAATAATGTTGAGCCATTGTGAATTTCCTTGTGTAGTACAAGGCATTCGAGATTTGTAAACGCCAGACATAAAAACCGCCCACTTGAAAAATTTCCCAAGTCGGCTCAAAGCGTTTATGCCTCGAATACCGTTACCCACAAGGAATTTGTGAAGACCCATTTAAAAATGAGGAAATTACGATTGTTAAAACAGGAAATTTACAAGATGAAATTTGCTGCCACTCTAAACATCTCGCTACACACCTGTTAATGTATCACTGGTGATTGAACAAAGTTGTATTCCTGGCTAATTATATAATTTGTAGTAAGTTTTCCTGCAAATTAGTGTAAATATAGTCCTTTGAAAATTTTTCGTCAAATCAAAAAGCAATTCCTCACGCAAGTTGCTTTTATCTATTATTTGTTATCCTAGTGTCCGTAATTATTTATTAGATATTACAGATTTTTCGCCAAATTTATTTGATTCGGCACTACCTTGCACGACCCAATGACGATTGAAATGATGATTGCAACCCTTCACCAATAACAGGAATTAGCATACTAACATATATAAAGTAAATCAACCCTGATAAATTTATATCGTGTAATCTGCAGGACTGTTAGGATATTGAAGGTGGTAAGGTAAACAACAAAAACCACTAAAAAGTACTCCAATACCTGATGAAAGCAAAAAGCACCCTAAAAATAGCGAATATTAACGCATAAAAATAAAGTAAACCTCAATACTCTTTTCGTCTAGCGCGCCCTTTAAAGTTTCATATTAGTTTTTAGTAAATGCTTCAATAAAGTATGTAAATAACGATTTTTCAATCATAACCAATCCTCTTAATGTGAATGTTTATTTTCAATATAATCTGTTGGATTATCAGCAGTTAAATCTTTTTACTATTAACCAGCTTGAGAAATGCATTTTTGCCAGATGCCCCTAACTCATGCGAAACTGAACCATAATAGAGAACAAGTAAAAATGGTAACAACAAAATCTCAATAGGAAACACTATAAATAATAATAACGAATCAAGGATTATTAAAAGCAATACTGTGACTAGATAAAACATAAAACTTTAAGAAATTATGTAAATTAGCCATTAGAAATAAGATGTTTTTCGGTATATTTAATAATTCTAACCATTTTTCCAGTTAATGCATATCTAATGATTCCACATTGAAGAATTGGATTTGAGATTATCCCTCATATAAAGTAGGATAAATAACGTTGCAATATAATCTCAACGTAATCCGCAAGATAACCTGTTAACCCGCCTTTGTATAAATTCTAGTATATCTAAGAACAATCCTAGAATACCTTTTAGTCCTAATAAATAACAAAAAGCTGTTGGAATCATCCAATATATAATCGTAACTCCTGTTATTTGTAACCCTTTCAGAACTATTTTTTCTTTATTTGTAATGATTGCAACGGCTTATCTAGCATAATATCTTCAACCATCTGAACCTGCCATCCTTTAATAAATATTATGCCGAATGATACTTTATAAATGGAAAAAAATAGTAATAAAGGAATAATCCAAAAGCTTCTTATAGAAACTTCTATCAGAAAAGAGATATACGTATCCTTCTTGATATTCTTTTAAGCAAATTTTTAAACATTCTCGTGTTATACCTAAAATTTAAAGAGTATTGAGGACTTTGTGTAAAGGCTGATTCTGGTAATTATAATGGGTTTATATAAACAACTCACAAACACTTCCATATTGAAGGATATATAGTTTTACCATTAATCACAAATTCGTAAGTTGATGATATGTATCTCTTGATTATTTGATAAAGGAGATGAACATTTTTCACCCTGTCTTTACTCTCTTTTAACAAAGATTTTATAGCGTTTTAATTCATTACTTAATAATTCAACTTGGTCGTAGTCATAATTTACTTCATTTCTTGAATTAAAGTATTATGGTTTAATGCCTTAAAGAGCATAAGATCGGATGTTTCCATCTTTATAGATGAACCTACTGCTTTACCTTTGAGATTAGATTAACCAAACTGTTATATAAAGATGAATCAGTGGTTTGCTCTGTTCTAAATGGATTGCCAACTCTTTTCTTCACAAATGTACCTTGTGAAATATCTCGAAGTCCCTCTGTAACTTCTGCACAAGGTTAATGATAAGGTCATTACTACCTTAAGTATTTTCTCATAACATTTCCTTTATTGATATTGCTTGATACAAGAAGCTAAGTTTTTCTTATAACTATGTCCTTGTTCAATAATAACATCTGATACTAAACATTGGTTGTTTTTCACATTCCAGTTGATAGACTAAATTAATGATTTTCTTCTTATTTTTAGCGTGACATTTACCTGCTCATTAATAATTTTTATGATAGGTTTTTACTTCAACTTGATTTCTCACCATTCCATAGATCCAAAATTCGAAAGGCATGTTCCGCCGTATTCATATTCATTTTCGTTATGAATATCTGTTGCTTTATTTGCAAATCTGCAAACTCTTTTGTTGAATAGCATTCTAAATCATTGGTTTGATAGACCTTTGCAACGGTATCTACTTTAGCTTGTTCTAAAGGTGACAAAGCGAAAACGTTTGTAGATACGAATACTGTAGATAAAGATAGAAGTAGCTTATTCATCATAAAAACCCTATAATGATTAATATAAGAAATTTAGGAAATTTTCAGTAAGAACCCGCATTAAAACCTAGCTATAATACATAATCTGGTTATTTTGCTGCAGCAACTGGCAACTCTATCAACTACCACTCGTAGTGGGTATTTAAGAAATTTTACAGGTATAAAATGAGTGTCAATGAAAAGATTCGAAAAATCCGAGAAGCTAAAAGGATTGGTCGCAAGAACAAATGGCAGAAAAAGCTGAACATGTCATTAAATGGCTATGCCAAGATTGAGCGTGGTGAAAGTAAAAATCTACCTAGACAAACTCGAACAATTGCACAAGTACTGACATTGATATAGTCGAGCTAATGCAATCAGATGGTAAGAATATCTGTTTTCAAATTGAGTCTCCACTAGGTTCTATATATCAAGGACGGAGGGAAACCCAGTTATTGATTGAGGTTGAACGGTTGAAGCTAGCTTTGTCTCATGCGAATGAGAAGGAAGAATTGTTGAAGAGTTGCTTTGAGCAGAAGGATAATGAAAATCCACAGCTCTCAAGGGTTTGCTACGGCTTACTAAGTTAGAAATATATAGGGAAAAAGATAGGCATATAGGACAAAATAGTTGGTAAGAATTAAATTTGATAATCCTTCACCAGCTTTTTATTTAAAAATCTGCATAAACAAGAGCTTATGCTTTGCTCGTTAAACCGCGTTGTGAGGGTAAGTTGTCTTTTAAGCTCTTAAATAAACCTTCTATCTATTTGTAGTTTTTCAATATTTAATTCTGGATATTTCTATCAAAAATATATCTGTAATATCGCTTTTATACTCTGCCATCGCACTTTACACTTCTATGTTTATATGCGATATTTCTCTCATTTGGCATCTCTGAACGTTTATTTAAAATGCATGATGTCTTCCATTCATATTTTTAAATAGAATTCGTTCTTAGTACTCTGTTTTTAACGTTTTTATAATGCTTTTTAATTCTCTTCCGGCATGTGATTGATGTTTTTTCTTAATGCTCATTACAATCGCAACAAGATGGAATTGACACATTTGAGTAGGCGTATGAAAAGATCTTTAGCAATCCCCTACGCCCATCGCAGGTATAGATTGAATTACATAGCCTTTTTCTAGACGATTGAGTGCTTTCTGTAATAGATATCTTTTTCTGTTTTAACAATTTGATGATAAACCACTTTGTTGAAAGGCTATCAATAAAGACCATTACACCAAAAATCTCGATGAAAAATGTGGCATCAATGATGAGATTTAAATATTTGTTTTTAGGCGGGTTTAATGTGCTTTTGCAGCGGCTCTAAATAGTCGAATAGTTCGTGGAGAACTATCATATTTAATGGATAATTGTTGCTGTGTTTGTTTCCCAACGAAATAATCTAGCCAAATTTGGTCAGATTTAATTTAGATTTAAACGTAAATGTTTTATTACAATGGGAACATTTATAGCGTTGAAGATTATTTTGTCAGCCATATTTCTGAATAGAAGAGCAAGCAAAAGGACAGTTTTATTCATATTTTGCAAAATGTGCTTAAAGCCTGTAATATAAGGCTTTAAGCACATTTTTATCAACTATTTTCGTCCTATATGCCAAAAAGATATCAAGCATTATGTTGGATTATTTTTAGGCATAGTAGACAAAAATGATTGTTAACAATTGTAAAAATAATTATTAGCAAACCAATTTATCCACTTGAAGGTATTTGGGGACAGGTTGGCAATATTATTATTTTTAATTAGTTAGTTGATTATACGTTCAGCTAACTCATTAAATTCATGTTCAAAATTTTCTTTACTCTCATCCATAGTGTTTAACGCATGACCGAATTGACCCGAGGCTTTTATTTTTGATCTTTTGTCAGAGAAAACAGAATTCTCAATTCTTGACTAATTGCAATAAGAATTGAAATCTGCGATATGAGCCAAATCATAGGGTTCAAGCTCCAAAGATTTTTCTAAAATGCTTTCTATTTTATCTTTATCTATACACACAGTTTAATTTCTCTAAAGCGGGAACAAATCGAGAATTTACTTCGTTTTTATACGTTTAATCCATCAAATGATTTAGCTGGATTACCATTCCTTGGACGATAGCGTTGTTGAATTGTACTAAAAATTTAGGTGAGTTCTTGATCGTCATAGTTAGGGTACATTAAATCCATTACTTGCCTTAAAAATAGTCTAATCTCTTTATTCCATTTCAAAATATTTTTGTCAAAGATCCAACAGCTTGCCAACAAAAGAAATCAGGTGATGCCGGAACAATAAAAGTAATCACTAGACATAAGTATTGCTTCATTCAACCCACCAACATTTGGGCTTCAAATCATAAAGAATATAGTCAATGTTTTCTCTATCGGCTAATTTATTGAACAGACTAGGTAGATTACCTGGAATATTTTTAGTCGCAGGTACTCCTGCTGCTATTTTCAACGATACACTAATTTGAGAATCAAGATCCGCGATATTCAAGCGCCCTCGACAACAGGTTCTTATTCAACGTGTTTGTTATTTTGCCAATTGGACCACTTAAGAAAGTGTCTGGACTCTGACCATTTATAAGTGCTTCTACTATCGCTTCCATAGTCAGATTATGGCGATTATTATAGAAATTTTCTAATTCTGTATCTTCTTTACATTGATCATAACCTAACACTAACCCAGTTAAATTACACTGAGAAGTCCAAATCAACCATAATACTCTATAGCCTTTATTAGCCAAAGACCAACCAATATTGAACGTCGTGGTGGTTTTGCTAACTCCGCCTTTATGATTGAAAAAGCATATTGTCTTAGCCATACTTATTTTTCTCCAAATTTATATATAAATCTCTTTCTAGTATAGCAGATTAACAATTAAGTACTATAAAATAGACTCTACAATTACTTATTTTTCGTTGCCAATGCATTTTCTCTTATTCACACAGTTCAGTAGATGAGCTCTACCTAAGAATATTTGCTATTGTAAAAGACACCTCAGAGTACTCTTTTCTCCAAAATTTAATAAGTTCAGAATGAGCTTCTAATAAAGAAGCTTTTTCTTAGATTTATAGCATTATCGATTTCTTTATTTCTCAAATTCTATATGTTGATATTGCCTTCTTATTTGTAAAAATCTATTTCTGCTTGACCAAAGTGTAGATGATTTAAAAAGTATTGCCCGCAACCCATTCCCATAATTGTTCAAAATTTTTGTATAAAATTATTAAATAGTACTGCAATCTCTCATCACTAAATGGATAAATAGAGGGGCGCTGACTACAGCATTGAACACATCACGCCAATCTAAAACTCTTAAATCCACAGAGATTGGCAAAAGAATTTATAAACTCAGGTATATAGCATAGATTACCATAATCAACTAACTGTTTTATGCACCAAATGTCATTTTGTCTAACTTGTGAATAACTAGATAATTGTAATGATACATATTGCTCATGTTGAGTTTGATATTACGTAACTTATCCGCAGGGTAATCCTGCGGGTTTTTATCGACTTCAGAAATGACAATTTGGGCACTAATAAAATAAGATTATCATATGAGTTTGTGTTCCAATACATTGAATATCACCCCTGAGGTCCATCAGTACTATGAGCTGCATACTATGCTCTTTCAGCTATATGAGGAACATCTTCTTTTGCAAAATATTACAACGACCAGCAGATCTCGAAAAATACATATTATTATCAATAGAAGATATATCTAGATTGTAGGCTCATAAATATTTTTCCTTTAATAATTATAGGTTTTAAAATCTGAGTGGTTAGATTTATGCTAGTGTATTATTTGCACCTTTTAGGTGCTAATTAAGCTTTTTACTTTTGCACTGTACTCTCTGATACCTGGGACTTTATAAAACAAATAAGATTCAATCGAGCAATGTAACATCAGAAGTAGACTAATATAGCACTACTTTTCAAATGGATTTTTTAAAAAGTTATATCAAAGACTATTTGAGTATCATTAGACATTTTTCGATAGTGATTAATCAAATCTTTTCTTTGTTTGTGTCGATGTTCCAAAGATTGATAGAACATTTCCCCTTTACCACACATTAACCAATTTAAATCTACCTTTAGTACATCACTTATTTTGATTAAAACTTCAGCACTCGGATCACGTTCATTGAGCAAATAGTTCTGAAGGGTGCGATAAGAGTACATCAGTAATTCAGCAAAGGCTTTGATATTCAAGCCTTTATACTCCATCACTTCTCTTAAACGGTTGCTTATACTCATTTTTGTATTCTGCATTGACTTTTATGTAGTTTTTGAGTATGATTAAATCATATTATATACCCATATTGTACATTTTTATTTATGGCACAAAGTGTTATCTAGCTCTGCAAGAAAAATTAAGTCCGCTAAAGATAGCTCGCCTATCTGATGCAGATGCATTTTCTTTGATTGCATGAATTACGCTGGAGAAGTGAAAACGAACAAGTTTGCCCTAAATGCGTGTACAACATCAAGCCTACCTTATCTCTACTCGCAAGCAATGGCGATGCAAGCATTGATAAGCATACCTTTAGTATTACCTCAGGGACGATTTTTGCGAATCACAGTTACGATTCAAACTTATTTATTCGCTATCGCCTTATTTGTGAATGCGGTAAAGGGGCATTTCCGCTTGTCAGCCTTCTCGTGATTTGAATGTACAGTACAAAACAGCTTTTACGCTCGCCCACAAAAATCCGTAGAAAGTTCCTGCAAAAGCAGCGCTTTTCCCATTATCGGGCGAAATTCATATTGACGGCACTTATGTCCATTCTGCACCACGTCCCAAAAATAAGAAAAGTGAACGCGTGGATATTGACGGTGAAAATACAAATCCTAATAAACGGTCAATTTTGGTGATGAAGCCGTTATAGTGAAGAAGAAACCGCAGAAAACCACGTATTAGTAGGCGAAGAAAACTTAACTTTCCGATTTTTATCGGAAAATAGCTGTCGTGAATAAACTGGCAGCAATGCTTATACTGCAGGTAGTCGTATTCACGCAGACGAAAACTCAGCTATGACGAATTGATGATTCACTACGATTTGCGCTCGCGTAAACCATCAAAAAGAGTATCGCAGTGATGAAGGTGTCATTAATAATCTGGCAGAAGCTATTTCAGCCGTTTTTAAACGTATGATTATCGGTACACATCACAAAATCAGTAATAAATATCTCGATAATTACGTTAACGAATGCGCCTATCGGGAAGATAGCCCGCCGTATGGATCAATCTGAGCCTATTTAACAGCACACTCGGGCAACGTCTTGCTACCGACAATACAACAGACTGGCAAGGCTATTGGCGGGGTAATCATGCAGACAAGCAGAAAGGTTGATAATGTAATGGGAAATAAAATCTACTTTAGTCAAATTCAGGCTAAAATCGACTGCTTACAGCGTGAACGAACACAGGTGCTAGAACATCTCGAATTAGTTGAATGAAAAATCCAAAGCTCAACGATGCCCCTTGAAGTGATGGAAGATGAAGCCTTAACCGATGAATACGATACTGAGGTTTATTCATATCGAACCTACAAACATAGATTCCGGGAAAATTAAGACCAATGGTCTTAGCGGTACTCAAAGCCCAACCCGCCCATTATTTCACGGTCAATGAAATCACTGAGATTGTCTTAATAAAAGACGGCAAGACCCTATCGTTCGTCCGAAGCATACGGTTTCGGTGCGTGGCGCGTTAAAACATTGGCTGACAAAAAGGCGTAGTAGAACTGGTTAGAAAGAGGCGTGACTGATGTCAAATGGCGACTGAAACAAAAATAGCGGTATTTCACCGCTACTTATCCATTTTTACTAAAGAGGTTTTAATCGCCATTCAGAACGCCTGAAAAATCTTTCGCTTTAGTGTCCGTTTATGTAATTCAACTTCTTTCCGTTCAATAATTCCTTTTCTTATACAGTTCTTCAATACGCGAGCAACAGCTAATTCATGTTCTCTTTGGGGAGAGGATAATTTTTGCCAGTGTCTAATTCCAACGCCGCCTGCAATAAAAGTATAATGTTTTCCAACTATCCTTTGCTTTTAATACTTGCAACCAACAATTGAAGATTTTGGTTTAAACAATCGGAGGTTTTATTAGCTTGAAACATTAAATTGTGTTTTGACTTTGCCTCAAATCTGAAATTTGTCCAATGTATATCAAGGTATTCTCAAAACAAAGTATTTTATCCTCTAAATCTGATTTCTGTTGTTTTAACTGCTCTGTTGATGTTCAAGAATCGCTTTTTCTTTATAGCTACTTTCGATTAATTTGGTAAGTTAGAGAAATAAGGTGGATTTCGTCATAATAAAAATTCCATTGAGTTAAACTTTCAATAGAGATTTTAATATTTTCAATCGGTTAGTCTCTCTGCAACTGCTACTATAATACCGAAAACAGTTTTAAAATTGACCGCACTTTCTGTTTAGGATCTACTTTACCTAAAGTTATCAAAAGAATTTCTTCACACCGTCTAAAAAGCTTGAAGATTTCGGACTATGAGATTTTTGCCCTTTCAAAACTTTCTTCCAGTTTTTCTAATAATTCTTTTTTGTTCTTTATTTAAGTTCACCGGCGTTTCAACTCACCACGCGACAAATGAGATCGCCTGCGTAGCCAGCTACGTGTAGAGCTTACCCTTACCACGCATACGGAAGAGTTTGCCTGTTTGGGTTTCAGCAGGGATTTTGAGTTCACTTTACCATCTAAGGTTGGGACTTCAATCTCACCCCCTAACGCAGCCATTGAGAAACTGATTGGCACTTCGCAGTAGAGGTTATTGCCATCACGTTCAAAAGATATGATGTTCTTTAACGTGAATCACCACATATAAATCGCCTGCTGGTGCACCATTTTCGCCCAGCCGCACCTTCACCGCTTAAAGCGTAATTGGTTGCCGGTATCCACACCTGCTGGGATTTTTAACAGAAAGGTTTTTCTTCTTGTGAACACGACCTTCGCCATGGCAGCTTTTACATGGTTTTTTTCAATTTTCTTACCAGAACCATGACAAGTAGGACAAACCGCTTCAGTTACGAAGAAACCTTGTTGACGACGAACACGACCAGAACCATGACAGCTTGGACATGTTTCAACTTTTGATCCTTTTTCTGCGCCAGTGCCATCGCAGCTATCACAGTGAGCAAGCGTATTGATTTTGGATGTCTTTGGTTGTACCTTTTACGGCTTCTTCTAACGTAATTTGGATGTCATAACGTAAATCTTCACCGCGTACTACACGCTGACGACCACGTCCGCCACCGCCGAAGATATCGCCGAACATATCACCAAAAATATCACCGAAATCAGCGCCGCTGAATCCGCCACCGAAGCCACCGCCTCCCATGCCACCTTGTTCAAAGGCTGCGTGACCGTATTGATCGTAAGCGGCACGCTTTTCTTTATCACCCTAAGATTTCATAGGCTTCTTGGATTTCTTTAAATTTTTCTTCTTTGGCTTTATCACCTTTGGTTCTATCAGGGTGATATTGCATGGCGAGTTTTTTGTAAGCACGTTTAATTGCTTTTTCATCTGCGCCACGTTCAACACCAAGAACGTCGTAATAATCTTTCTTTGCCATAATGTTTTCGATTTTCCGTTTAAAAATATAAATTTAAAAATTTTATTATGTTATGTGTAGTACTGCATTAACAACATACCTAAACAATAAAAATGATGTCGAAGGCAGAAATATCAAGGTAAATACGTTAATTTATACTTGTTTTGTTTGCTTCTATTAAGATAAGTAAACAAACCAAAAATAAGCGATAATGCTGAACGCTTTTATTCTCGTTATTCAAAGTAGCGGGCTAATCTGTCTGCCTTATATCCTAGTTCGCTGCAGCGAATGCTTGCTCTAAGTCAGCTAAAATATCTTGAATACTTTTCAATACCGCAAGAAAGGCGAATTAAGTCCTGCAGAAATCCCTGCTTTTTCTAATTCAGACTTCACTTAATTGGCGATGCGTTGAAGTCGCAGGATGTAACGCACAAGTACGAATATCGGCTACGTGCACTTCACGCGAGGTCATTTGTAATGCGTTTAACCATTTTGCCGCGGTTTCTTTACACCTTTGATCTCAAAAAGGAAATGACACCACACAAACCGTTTGGTAAGTATTTTTGTTTGAGCGCGTAATCAAGTGGAACTGATTAAGCCAGGATAATTCACTTTACCACTTGCGGATGTTTTTCAAAAACTCAGCTACAGCCTGTGCATTTTTCATAATGACGTTGCATGCAGCGCAAGCGGTTTCCATGCCACATTTCACTAAGAAACTATTTTTTGCGGTGCGGGTTGCGCCTAAATCGCGCATTAATTGCACGCGCGCTTTGACAATATAAGCGGCAGGGCCAAAAGGTTTCTGTACAGACCAAACCGTGATACGTTTGGTCTCGTGTGCTTAATTGCGGATATTTGCCGTTATTCCAATTAAAGTTACCCACCATCCGTAATGAGACCACCTAAGGCAATGGCACGACCATCTAAATATTTAGATGTGCTATGAATGACCACGTTTGCGCCAAATTCGATTGAGCGACAAAAATAAGGCGTGCAAAGGTGTTGTCGATTAGTAACGGTGCCTGCGCAGTTGGGCAAAGTACGCAAATTTTTTCAATATCCAACACACGTAACGCCGGGTTTGCAATGGTTTCAGCAAAACAGCTGGTATTTTGGACGAATTGCTTTTTGAGTTCTTCGGTAGCGAAAATCTTGATCCACAAAAGCTCACTTCAATCCCCATTTTTGAACGTATGGGCAAATAAACTGTAGGTGCCGCCATAGACACAAAGAGGAGGAAATAAAAGTGATCGCCGGCTTCTAAAATATTCAACATGGCATAGAAAAACCGCCGATTGACCTGAGGCGGTACACATTGTCGCCACAGCCACCTTCAAGTGCGTGCATTTTTCTTCTGCAGCATTTCGTGGTTGGATTTGAAGCGGGTATGAAATAGCCAGCAGCTGTACAATCAAATAACTTGCGATTTCTTCTGCAGAATCGTAGAGTATAAGTGGTGCTTTGTACGATAGGGTTGAACACGTGGTTCACTCATTTTTAGGGCTATAGCCAGCATGGAGACATTTTGTTGCCAAATTTCCATTATTTTTCCTTGTTGTGTATGTTTTGGGGAGTAAAGTGCGGTCGTTTTTATAAAATTTTCTACGCACTTTGAGCTTAGCAAAATGTGGTACAACAGCGATATAAATTTCTACCAAACCATCAGGGTGGTATTTTTCAAAATCCACCGAATAAGCCCGCCTAAGTAAACCTTGTTGTTCTTTTTCCAGATTAGTTGCCATGTTTGATAAATTTCATCTACTTTGCAACGAAAACTTCGTAGAAACTCAAATCTTCAATTTCAATCACTGGGAATATCTGTCTCTAATACTACTTCACTTGCAATCGCAAAATCATAGTCTGCTAGGTGATTCGTAGCATAATTAAAATAGATGCCATAACAGTGACCTTGTGGTGTTTATCAAGATTGTTTTTGCCAAAGGGTTGAGATTATCTCATTTGCAATGTTGTTATTTAAGCGTTGTTGTACGATTGGGTAGAGTTTAACGCCATTTATCCTCCTGTTTTATTTTTCCTGACTTCACTAAATAAAGTCAGGAAAAAATGCTGATGAATGAATACACCAAAAGGGCGTATCGCTACGCCCTTTGATTTAGGGTTAAAGTGAAATTATTTGTTGTCTTTCACTTCTTCAAAACTCGGCATCAACAACATCATCATTTGGTTTGCTGTTGCTTTGAGCTTGTTGTGCACTCAGCTTGCTGTTGAGCTACTTTGAACAAGTTTTTTGAGCAACTTCTGCAAGCGCTGAAGTTTAGCTTCGATAGCCGCTTTATCTTCCCCTTTCGCAGCTGTTTCTAAATCGCTTAATGCACTTTCAATTGCTGCACGATCTTCAGCTGGAACTTTGTCACCGGCTTCTTCTAATTGTTTACGTGTGCTGTGTAGCAAGGTGATCTGCTTGGTTGCGAGCTTGTACTAATTCTTCAAATTTACGGTCTGCTTCAGCGTTTGCTTCTGCATCACGAACCATTTTTGAATTTCTTCATCACTTAAACCTGAAGAGGCTTTGATGGTGATTTGTTGTTCTTACCTGTACCTTTATCTTTCGTAGAAACATGGATAATACCGTCATGCGTCGATGTCGAAGGTTACTTCAATTTGTGGCATACCGCGTGGAGCTGGGTTGATGCCTTCAAGGTTGAATTGACCTAAAGATTTATTCGCTGATGCTTGTTTACGTTCACCTTGTAATACGTGAATGGTTACTGCACTTTGGTTATCTTCTGCAGTTGAGAACACTTGTGATTTTTTAGTTGGAATCGTCGTGTTTTTCTCAATTAAAAGTAGTCATCACACCACCCATGGTTTCGATACCCAAAGATAATGGTGTTACGTCCATAACAAGACATCAGTTACATCACCCGCTAATACACCACCTTGAACTGCTGCACCGATAGCAACGGCTTCATCCGGGTTCACGTCTTTACGAGGTGCTTTACCGAAGAATTCTTCTACTTTTTGTTGTACTAATGGCATACGGGTTTGACCCGCCCACTAGGATAACATCATCAATTTGTGATGCACTTAAGCCAGCATCGTTTAATGCAACTTTTACAGGTTCAAGTGATTTGCCACTAAATCTTCTACTAAAGATTCTAATTTTAGCACGAGTTAATTTAATGTTTAAGTGTTTAGGGACCTGTTGCATCTGCAGTGATGTAAGGTAAAGTTAACATCAGTTTGTTGTGCAGAAGAAAGTTCAATTTTCGCTTTTTCGCCAGCTTCTTTTTAAACGTTGCATTGCAAGTGGGTCGTTACGTAAATCAACGCCCTTTGTTCTTTTTGAACTCATCTACTAAGTAGTTGATTACACGGTTATCGAAGTCTTCACCACCTAAGTGAGTATCACCGTTGGTTGCTAATACTTCAAAGGTTTTTCGCCACCCACTTCATCAATTTCGATGATAGATAAAGTCGAATGTACCACCACCTAAGTCATATACAGCGATAGTTTTGTTGCCTTGACCTTTATCTAAACCGTAAGCTAATGCTGCTGCTGTTGGTTCGTTGATAATACGTTTGACTTCTAAGCCCATGCGATACGACCCTGCATCTTTTGTTGCTTGACGTTGAGCATCGTTAAAAGTATGCAGGAACAGTGATTACCGCTTCAGTCACTGGCTCACCCAAAGAAAATCTTCTGCAGTTTTTCTTCATTTTTTTCAATACTTCTGCAGAAATTTGTGGAGGTGCAAGTTTGTCACCTTTACGTTTACCCATGCATCACCATTGTCTGCTTTGGTGATTTCAAAATGGCATAATGTCGATATCACGTTTTGCTTCAGCATCTTCAAAAACGACGACCGATTAAACGTTTAATTGCGAAATAATGTATTTTTCGGGTTGGTCACTGCTTGCGTTTTGCCGGTTGACCCACTAAAATTTCGTTATCATTTGTATAAGCAATAATTGACGGAGTAGTACGATCACCTTCTGCGTTTTCAATTACGCGTGGTTTATCACCATCCATTACAGCCACACAAGAGTTTGTTGTACCTAAGTCAATACCAATAATTTTTCCCATGTTTGTTACTCCTAAGTAAATTTTTAAATTCGTTGTAAATCATTACGATGAATAAGATGTGGATACTTTTCCGCATTTCAAGAGGCAAGATTTTAAAATTTTTTCTTCCTTTTAAAGTGCGGTCATTTCCGTTCTTGTTTTTACAAAATAAGTCCAGCATGAACAAAGTTCAAGGGAAAATATAAAATTATTTTTGAAAAATAAGAAAAATTTTGTGTTTATGATAAATTGCCGACAATTTTAATCATCTATTAATTTAACAAAGGAAATCAAAATGAAAAATCAATGTAGCATTAGGTGTGATTGTGGCTCTTGTGTGGTAGGATGTCGGTGGAGCTTGGTTTACCGGGGAAAAGCACAAACTGAATATTTACGTCCAAATTGAATTAGCAAACAAACAAGCTCAAGCTTTTAGGCTTATCTGATTCATTTAAAGTTGTTTATAAAAATAAACAGTTTGATCGTGGTTTCTTTACCTCTCAAGTGGAAGATGAAGTCGTGATTTCTTTACCCAAAGAAGGTGAGACTTTCACTCATTCCATTTTCAACGAAACTTTTATCATGGTCCATTTCCCACTCGATCAATTAACCAAATTTAATTTCATGCCAACCATGTTTTTCAGCACAAGGTGTGATTGGTAAAAATGAAACAACCCAACCTTTTATTTGATTTGCTTAAATCAGATAAACCTGTTCAATATCAAGCATCTACTAGTTATAGCTTAGCAACAAAAGGTAAAAGTTGAATTAGCATCTGGGGAGGTGACCGATCCCTAATTTCACAAAACAAGATAGCTTTGGTCAAATGTCAACATTGGTTTTGATGTTGATAAAGATCTTGCGGGTAAATATGATGTGACCTCAGATGAAGTAGACTGCTATGATTTAGGCCCAATGTAATGAAGATGGAGAAGATAGTCAGGATACCGCAGTTAAATCAATACACGAAGGTGAAGGGCATGAGATTGGATGCTTCATTTAATCACAAATGGGACTTACATTTATACGGGCAGGTTCTTATTCAACTGAAAGCTTCGAAATGACAAGCACTGATTATGCTGGAAAAACGACGTCTTTATTGAAAAAGGGTTTAAAAGCAACATCTGATATTTCACTCGATGGTGATTTTGTAAACTTAAAAAGTGAAAAATGCAGTAGATTCATTTGTATAGATGGAAAAGAGTTTTAGGGAAATTAACTAACAATAGCTGAGTTAAATCATATTGAAGCAAACGCAGTAAATGAGTTGATTGAAGCACTTTTACTGTTTTCAAATCAATAGATGATGAGGAAAATTCTTCTAATGAGGAAATGGTATCTGAAATTTTTAAGCTCATGGGCTGAAAAATCATGGTATGGCTATTTTTAATAATCAGCCTCAAATTAAATTGAATCCTGTGTCTATTTCAGATAATCAAGGTAAAGTCTCATTAGATTTAAATGTGGCATTAGCGAAAGATCCGAAATTTGATTTAATGGCGGGAGTTTATATAAACAATTTACGGATTTTTCGCGGTAAATATTCATGTAGATAAAAGCGACTGCAGAAAAATCTACACAATTTGCTCCAGAAGAAGATAAAGCTTTGGTTAAAGAGAAAATTGAAGAGCAAGCGAAACAAGCGGCAGCACAAAATATTGTGGTGAATAATGATAAAAATGTAACGCTAACTTAGTGCTTGAAAAAGGAGAACTCAAACTGAATGGTCAAGTGATTCCAGAAGAGCAAGTTCAAGGGTGTTGTTTATGCTAATGATGGCAGCGGCTCAGGTCAGTAATTAACAACGAAATAATTAGAAAGGAGATAAAGTCATTTATCTCCTTTTTATCAGGTTAGGATTGTTTGACTAGCAATATCATTTAATCTAAACGAGCCTTTTAAATATCCTTCATAATCGAATATCAATATTGATTTTCTTGATCAAACAAGTTTTGATGTTAAAGAAAATCAGCTGTGCTTTGATTAATTGCTACCGGAATATTCCAAACAGTTGCAATACGCATTAAGGCTTTTACATCGGATCATGTGGGTGCTGCGTTCATCGGATCCCAAAAGAAAATCATCATATCAATCTCGGCAATCAGTCCGCCAAGTTGCTGATCTCCCTCCCATCGGGCCACTTAATAGCGAGGCTATTTTCAAGTCCAGTTCTCTTCGCAATAGATGGCCGTTGTACCTGTTGCATAAAGTTGATGGAGCGAGCTTCTTTATGTTTCTTTACCCAATTGAGCAGGTTTTTGTTTGCAGCTATCATGGCAACGAGCGCTATTCGTTTATGAGAAAAGATTGGGCGAGTTGTCGTGTTCATATTTTTGTCCTCTCAAAAAGCTTAAAAGCATGCGAACACTTTAGATCAAAGCGGGTAGGGAATGCAATATATAAAGTATGTTTTAATCTAAACCCAAAATCCTTTAAAAATGACCGCACTTTAGTAACGAGTATTGCAATAACTCGAAGAAATGCGTGAGAACAGGAAATCTACTATCTTTCTTGCAAAAATCTTCTAAAAATTTACAAGATTTGTTAAATGTTTGTAACATTGATTAACAAGCTAGATTTTCATGTTTGGTCATGACCAAACTTTATTTTCACTCAGTAAAATAAGGAAAGACTATGTCAGATACCTTAGTAAACGATATTGACCCAATTGAAACACAAGATTGGTTGTCAGCTGTTGATTCATTAATTCGTGCAGAGAGCGCAGAGCGTGCGCATTACATCATCAATCAAGTGATTGATCAGGCACATATTGGTGGTGTGAACATTGCAAAAGGTGGCGTAACAACCCTTATGTTAATACCATCCCTGTTTCTGAACAGCCAGCATACCCAGGTGATAAAGCTATTGAGCGTCGTATTCGTAGTGCTGTACGTTTGGAATGCGATCATGGCGGTATTACGTGGTCAGAAAAGATCTTGAATTAGGTGGTCACATTTCAACTTATCAATCTGCAGCAAGCATGTATGAAGTTTGTTTTAACCACTTCTTCAAAGCAGCGACGGATAAAAACGGCGGTGACTTAGTCTTCTTCCAAGGCCACGCAGCACCTGGTATGTATGCTCGGCATTTGTTGAAGGTCGTATTACTGAAGATCAAATGAATAATTTCCGTCAGAATGTGAGACCAGGTAAAGGCCTTTCTTCTCCCACACGAAATTAATGCCTGAATTCTGGCAATTCTCCACGGTATCGATGGGTTAGGTCCAGTGAATACAATCCGTACTGCTCGTTTCTTAAAATACTTAGAATAACCGTGGTTTAAAAAGACACCAAGATCAAAAAGTGTATGCTTTCCTTGGTGACGGTGAGATGGATGAAATCGAAGCGAGGTGATTTAACATTTGCAGCACGTGAAAAGCTTAGATAACTTAATCTTCGTAGTAAGCTGTAACTTGCAACGTTTAGATGGTCCTGTAACGGGTAACGGCAAAATCGTTCAAGAATTAGAAGGTTTATTTGCTGGTGCAGGTTGGGAAGTGATCAAAGTCATGTGGGGTCGTGGCTGGGATAAATTATTTGCCAAAAGATACTACGGTAAAGTGACTCAATTGATGATGGAAGTGCTTGACGGTGACTATTTAACCTTCAAATCTAAGAATGGTGCATGCGTTCGTGAACACTTCTTCGGTCGTTATCCAGAAACCGCTGCATTAGTAGCAGATATGACAGATGATGAAATCTGGGCATTAAGACGTGGTGGTCACGATTCAGAAAAACTTTATGCCGCATTCCATAAAGCGCAAACTGCAGGTAAACCTGTTGTAATCCTTGCGCACATGGTTAAAGGTTATAAAATTCCTGAAGCAGAAAGTAAAAACACGCTCACCAATCTAAAAATGTCATCTCAAGCTTAAAATCTTTCCGTGATCATTTCCAATTAGATATTAAAGATGAAGATATTCCTAACTATCCGTACATCACCTTCCCAGAAGGTTCGGAAGAGTACAAATTATCTTCACGGCAGACGTAAAGCGTTAAATGGTTACTTACCAAAAACGTTTACCAAAATTCACCACTGAATTTCAAAGTGCCATCATTGGAAGAAATTTGCCCATTATTGGAAGAATCAAGCTCGTCCAATTTCAACTACAATGGCATTTCGTGCGTTTCTTAAAATACCTTATTGAAAGATAAGAAATATTGGTAAACAAATTGTAGCCCAATTATCGCTGACGAAGCGCGTACTTTCGGTATGGAAGGTTTATTCCGTCAAATCGGTATTTACAACCCACATGGTCAAAAACTATGTGCCTTCTGACCGTGACTTTAGTGGCTTACTACCGTGAAGCGAAAAGATGGTCATATTACAAGAAGGGTATCAATGAATTAGGTGCGGCATCATCTTGGTTAGCGGCAGCGAACTCATACTCTGTCAAATAACCTTCCGATGATTCCATTCTTTCATCTACTACTCAATGTTTGGTTTCCAACGTGTGGGTGACTTAATGTGGGCAACGGGTGACCAATTAGCACGTGGTTTCATGATCGGTGGTACTTCTGGCCGTACAACATTAAATGGTGAAGGTTTACAACACGAAGATGGTCACAGCCATATTCAATCTCTTGTTATTCCTAACTGTGTATCTTATGACCCAGCTTACGTTTATGAAGTGGCAGTTATCCCTACAAGACGGTATCAACCGTATGTACAGGTGAAAAACAAGAAGATGTGTTCTACTACATCACACATTAAACGAAACTTACGAACAACCAGCAATGCCAAAAGGCGCTAGAAGAAGGTATTCGTAAAGGTCTTTATAAATTTGAAACCGTTGAAGCGAAAGGCAACAAAGGTCATGTTCAATTATTAGGTTCTGGTGCGATCTTCCGTCCGTTCGTGAAGCGGCACAAATCCTTGCAAATGAATATGGCGTAAAGCTCAGATGTATATAGTGTGCCTTCATTCACTGAGAGTGGCTCGTGAAGGTGCGGATGCTGTACGTTGGAATATGTTACAGCCCAACTGAGACACCACGTACCTTACATTGCACAAGTCATGAACGATGCGCCAGCTGTTGCGGCTACTGACTACATGAAATTATTCGCAGAACAAGTTCGATTCATTCCTGCACAAAGCTATCACGTATTAGGTACTGATGGTTTCGGTCGTTCAGACAGCCGTGAAAACTTACGTGAACACTTCGAAGTGGATGCGCGTTATGTTGTGGTTGCAGCATTACATGAGCTTGCAAAACAAAGGCAAATTTGATGCGAAAAGTGGTGGCTGATGCTATCGCGAAATTTGGTTTAAAAACTGAAATTTTAAATCCGCTTTGCACGCTTAATAAACAATATCCTGTGCGCTAAAAACGCACAGGAGCATCTACAAATAAAGTGCGGTTGATTTTTAACTGCGTTTTTTAAAGGTAAGATAACATGTCAAAACAAATTCAAATTCCTGATATCGGTAGTGATGAAGTTACCGTAACAGAAGTGATGGTGAAAGTAGGTGATACCATTACCGCTGATCAAAGTATTATCAATGTTGAAGGTGATAAAGCTTCAATGAGTACCCTGCACCAGAAGCCGGTGTGGTAAAGAGTATTAGTAAAAAGTGGGTGATAAAAGTCACAACTGGCACACCAATGCTTGTATTAGAGTCAGCGGATGCGGCAGCGCCTGCTCCAGCCGCAGCAGCACTCTGCACCGGCAGCCGCACCAGCAGCTGCAAGTGTAGTTGAAGTCAATGTGCCAGATATCCCGGTTCAGACGAAGTAAACGTGACTGATATTATGTGAAAGTAGGCGATAGCGTTGAAGTTGACCAATCAATCATCAATGTTGAAGGTGATAAAGCGTCAATGGAAGTTCCTGCTCCAGTTGCTGGCGTAGTTAAAGAAATTTTTAATCAACGTGGGCGATAAAGTTGTTACAGGCAAATTAATCGTGAAATTTGAAGTGGCAGGTGCCGCACGCCGCAGCGCCAGTTCAACAGGCTGCAGCACCTGCACCAACAGCTTCAGCCATTAAAGAAGTGAACGTACCTGATATTGGTGGTGATGAAGTTAACGTAACTGAAATCATGGTTGCAGTTGGCGACAGCGTTTCTGAAGAGCAATCTTTAATCACCGTTGAAGGCGATAAAGCCTCGATGGAAGTGCCAGCTCCGTTTGCGGGTGTGTGTAAAAAGAAATTTTAGTGAAATCGGGTGATAAAGTTTCAACTGGTTCATTAATTATGAAATTTGAAGTGGCGGGTGCAGCACCTGCTCCAGCAGCGGCTCCAGCGGCAGCAGCTCCTGCTCCTCAAGCAGCACCGCAGCAGCGCCAGTAGCACAATCAGGTAATGTATCTGGCTTGAGCCAAGAACAAGTTGTCAGAAAGCGCAGGCTATGCACTGCAACTCCAGTGATTCGTCGTTTAGCGCGTGAATACGGTGTAACGCCTTGATCGCGTAAAAGGTACGGGTCGTAAAGGTCGCGTAGTAAAAGAAGATATCCAAGCTTACGTGAAAACCGCTGTTAAAGCGTTTGAAACAGGCACTGTATCTTCTGCAGCAGCGGGTAATGCTGTGGCAAACGGTGCTGGCTTAGGTTTTATTACCATGGCCGAAAGTTGACTTCAGCAAATTTGGTGAAGTGGAAGAAGTTGAATTAAGCCGTATCAACAAAATCTCTGGTGCAAACTCACATCGTAACTGGGTAATGATTCCACATGTTACTCACTTCGATCGCACTAGATATCACAGATTTAGAAGCATTCCGTAAAGAACAGAACAAGATTGTTGAAAAACAAAAAAATTGGATGTGAAAAATTACACCAGTTGTGTTCATTATGAAAGCAGTAGCGAAAGCATTAGAAGCGTTCCACGTTTCAATAGCTCTATTTCTGAAGACGGTCAAAAAGTTAACACTTAAAAATACATCAACATTGGCGTAGCGGTAGATACACCAAACGGTCTTGTTGTACCTGTATTTAAAAATGTGAACAAAAGGTATTATCGAACTCTCTCGTGAATTAATGGAAGTCTCCAAAAAGCACGTGACGGTAAACTTTCAGGTTCAGATATGCAAGGTGGTTGTTTCACCATTTCAAGTTTAGGTGGTATTGGTACCACTCACTTTACGCCAATCGTAAAATGCACCTGAAGTGGCAATCTTAGGTGTGTCTAAATCAGAAATGCAACCGGTTTGGAATGGCGAAGAATTTGAGCCACGCTTAATGCTTCCATTATCATTATCTTTCGACCACCGTGTGATCGATGGTGCTGATGGTGCTCGTTTCTTAAGCTATATCAATGGCGTATTAGCTGACTTACGTCGCTTAGTGATGTAATTACGTGGTAAGATGTAGATGATTGGGCTCACATCTTACGAAAGGACCGCTAAGTGCGGTCAAAAATTTGAACGTTTTTACGAGGTAAAAATGAGTAAAGAAATTAAAACCCAAGTTGTGTACTTGGTGCTGGTCCCTGCAGGTTATTCAGCGGCATTCCGTTGTGCGGACTTAGGTTTAGAAACAGTACTTGTTGAACGTTATTCAACATTAGGGTGAGGTATGTTTAAACGTAGGTTGTATCCTTCTAAAAGCATTACTTCACGTTGCTAGAAAGTAATTGAAGAAGCAAAACACGCAAGCAAAAATGGTGTATTTCGCTGAGCCTCGCATTGATTTAGATGAAGTGCGCGCAGGTAAAAAGAAGCGGTTGTGGCTAAATTAACAGGCGGCCTTGCAGGCATGGCTAAACAACGTAAAAGTCACCGTTGTTGAAGGTTTAGCGGCGTTTACCGATCCACATACATTAGTAGCACGTGATCGTGATGGTAAACCAACCACTATCAAATTTGATAATGCAATTATCGCAGCGGGTTCTCGTCCAATTCAATTACCATTTATTCCACATGAAGATCCACGTGTTTGGGATTCAACAGATGCACTTAAATTGAAAAGAAGTACCGAAAAACTGTTAATCATGGGCGGTGGTATCATCGGTTTTAGAGATGGGCACCGTATATCATGCATTAGGGTTCTGAAGTTGAAGTGGTTGAAATGTTTGACCAAGTGATTCCAGCAGCAGATAAAGATGTTGTTGCAATCTACACCAAACAAGTTGAGAAAAATTCAAGTTAATGCTTGAAACTAAAGTGACTGCAGTTGAAGCAAAAAGATGATGGTATCTATGTTTCAATGGAAGGTAAAGCATGTAACGATACTAAACGTTATGATGCAGTATTAGTGGCAATCGGTCGTACACCAAACGGTAAAATTGATCGATGCAGGTAAAGCAGGCGTTGAAGTGGATGAGCGTGGTTTCATTCATGTTGATAAGCAAATGCGTACCAATGTGCCTCATATCTTTTGCAATCGGTGATATCGTTGGTCAACCAATGTTAGCTCATAGGTGTCCACGAAGGTCACGTTGCGGCAGAAGTGATTGCGGACAAAACATTACTTTCGATCCGAAAAGTCATTCCTTCTATTGCGTATACTGAACCAGAAGTGGCTTGGGTAGGTAAAACTGAGAAAGAATGTAAACAAGAAGGTTTAAACTACGAAGTGGCTAAAATTCCCTTGGGCAGCTTCTGGTCGTGCGATTGCATCTGAATGTGCAGAAGGTATGACCAAATTAATCTTTGATAAGATACTCACCGTATACTTGGTGGGGCTATCGTGGGGCTAACTGGTGGTGAATTATTAGGGTGAAATCGGTCTTGCGATTGAAATGGGTTGTGATGCGGAAGATATCGCATTAACGATTCATGCTCACCCAACACTTCATGAGTCTGTTAGGGTCTTGCGGCTGAAGTATTTGAAGGTTCAATTACAGATCTTCCAAATGCAAAAAGCGAAGAAAAATAATCAATTTTAATCCTTTTAAGGGCTGCTCATTTAGTAGCCTTATTTTTGAGATCTCGCTCACAAAAATTGCATAAAATTCAATAAGAACTGGCGGGCATAATGAGCTTTTTGATAGAATTCGACCAATTTTGTTTTATATTATTTTATTATTTAAAAGCTATGTTAAAGAAGATTTTGATTATTGTAGGTTTGGCTGTGTTGACAACAGCCTGCTCTAACTACTCAGGGCAGGCTCAAAACGCATGGCATTGAGTGAAAGTGATGATGCTGAGTTAGCAGGGATTGATTGCCGGTTTAGATGGGAAAAAGGAAATTCATTCTAATTAAGAACAAACCATCCTAAATCCGGTTTAATTGGTGACAAAAGCACTTTGCTCAAGTTTATAACGAATGGGTGGGAACTACGTTACAGAATGGGTGGTACTTCAAAACATGGTATTGATTGCTCTGCATTTGTGCAAACTAGCTTTTCTTGATGCTTACGGGCTATGGAGCTTCCACGTTCAACTTCAGAACAACGCTATTTAGGTCGTCAAATCCAAAAACATGAATTACGTAAAGGTGATTTGGTGTTCTTCCGTCCGAACAATCATGTTGGCGTTTATATTGGTAATAACCAATTTATGCATGCAAGTACAAGCCAAGGTGTAACAATTAGTTCATTAGATGAAGATTACTGGGTCAAGAACTTATACACAATCTCGTCGTGTGATGTAATGACAATTTTATTTTCAACAAAAAGTGCGGTTAATTTTAATCGCACTTTTTCTTTATTTAGATTATCTGATTATTGGCTTAAGCCGCAAATTTCATTAAGTCTCTTCTTGGTTTCATTTGATGGATAGTATTCGTCACCGTGCCAACTAATGGAAGGTTTGTCCATTGTGTTGTTTTTAATATTTTTCCACTTTAGAATCTAATGCCATGAATACAAATTCATTACCACTTACGCCGGCAAATTCATAAATATGGAATTCGTCTTGTTTTTCTAATACGACAAGATCACCCAATGAAAAAGGCTGTCATTTTTTCAACCACTAACATATCGCCCATTTCAATTCCCCAAGCAAGCATATTCGGATTGGTAACACAGAATAAAACAAGTTTGTTGTGGACGTTTGATGCAATAAAGGTTGAGATCTAATTTTATTAAATGTCGATTTACTTTCAACATCATTGAAAAATGGCATAGGATGATAAGAAAACGTCATATCATTTTGTGCAACTGTATTTGCGTAGTTCATCATCTTGTGTTCCTTTTTAGTTTGTGTGTTTTTAATCAGTGGTTGTTTATACAGTTGTAATATACTGGTATTAGATAGAGTATGTCAATAGGGCATAGAAAAAATTTTTATAGGCGAAATTTTAGAAAAATTCATTCCTTAGCTTAAAAAGTTCAATTTTTAACAAAATAATAAAGAAAAATTTTTCTTTTAAATAAAATTTGAGCTATCTTTATCTGTGTTTCGGTGGATCGTAACGATCTGAAGTTCAACTTAATCTTCATTTAAAACTATTATGAATACATCACGTTTATTTCATTTGTTCCAAAGGGTAATTTGGTAAAACGAATTGCCGTTGGTTTGGTACTCAGGATCCTGTTGCCTTGGTGAATGAGAGTGTAAAAAAATTCAGCAGGTATTGATCTTGCATCTAGCTTTGGAGTGCTCGGGTCAAATCTTTTGTTAAAAGCATTGCGTGCTGTTGCACCAATTTTGATTTTTCTTCCTTGTTATGGCGCACTCGCTAATAAGAAAGTGGGCTCTAAAAAGCAACATGAAAGAAATTGTCGTGCTTTATCTTTTAGGTACTTTCTTAGCTGCTGTTGCTGCGGTAATTACAAGTATGGCATTCCCATCAGATGTGGCTCTTGCAGTAAAGAGGATGCGAGTTCAGCACCTCAATCTGTTGAGTCAAGTCATGTTAACGTTAGTATTGAATGTGGTGGATAACCCATTAAATGCAATCTTCAAAGCAAACTTTATCGGTGTTTTAGCGTGGTCTATCGGTTTAGGTTTAGCCCTTCGTCATGCATCAGATGCAACTCAAACAGGTTGTAGCTGATTTTGCAGAAAGGCATTTCTAAAATTGTTCACGTGATTATTTCATTTTTGCACCTTTCGGTGTATTTCGGTTTAGTGGCTGAAACATTTATCTGACAAAGGCTTATCTGCGTTAGGTGGATATGTTCACTTATTATTCGTGTTAATCGGTACAATGCTATTTACTGCCTTTGTACTTAATCCCAATTCTCGTTTATTGGAAAATTCGTCGTAACCCATATCCATTAGTGTGGACTTGTGTACGCGAAAGTGGTGTAACTGCATTCTTTACACGTAGCTCTGCAGCAAATATTCCTGTAAACATTGAATTAGCAAAACGCTTAAATCTTGATGAAGAAACCTATTCTGTAGCAATTCCATTAGGTGCGAAATATCAATATGGCGGGTGCAGCAATTACTATTACTGTATTAACGTTAGCAGCTGTTCATACATTGGGTATTGAAGTTTCTTTTTGTTAGTGCGGTGTTATTAAGTATTGTTGCGGCGCTTTGTGCATGCAGTGCATCTGGTGTGGCTGGTGGTTCATTATTGTTAATTCCATTAGCTATAGCTTATTCGGTATTAATGATGACATCGCTGCTCAAATGATTGGTGTAGGTTTCGTGATTGGTATCTTACAGACTCAACAGAAACAGCACTTAACTCTTCAACTGACGTATTATTTACTGCGGCGGTATGTACTGGAAGAAGAGCGTAAAAACAGTTAATTAAATTAATCTAACTAAGGCGGCAATTGCTCGCCTTTTTGTTTTAAAGGAAAGAAATGGCACTTTTAATTCAGCAAGCAAAAATTTGAGCTTTATCAAAAACAGACCTTAAACTTACCGCACTTTGCGATTGAGCCACAACAATATTGGGTTGTGGTGAGGCAGTAATAGAGTGGGAAATCGGCGTTTGCTTTAGCTTTTGCAAAATAGAGTTACCTTTACAGGAAGGGGAGTACCATAATTCCTTCAAACGTGTTCACTCCTTTTTCTTTTTGAAAAAAACAACGAGAAATTCTTGAAGCCACATTAAAGAATTTAAACAACGATGATACCAGATCCAGATTTCTTTGGTAAAACGGCAAGAGAAACCATTTTAAATGGCAGCACGGAACTCACTTTTTGTGAACAAATTGCAGAAAAAAATTAGGGATTACTTATCTCTTAGATCGTTTCTTTATCAAACTTTCTACTGGGGAAACACGAAAAGTCTTATTGGCACAAACATTGTACAAAAGCCCGATTTATTAATTTTAGATGAGCCTTTTTGAAGGGCTGAGATCAACAATCTGTGCAAGATTGGATGGAGATGTTGAAACGAACTGAAAAAGAATGTGCAATCGTTCTAATCGTTAATCGTCTGGTCATGATATTCCTGCTGAAGCGACTCATTTAGCTATGTTGGAAAATTTAGAGTTAGTACAGAAGGTGAACGCCAATCTATTGAGCAACAAAGTATTTATCAACAATTAGTGTATGCGGAGCAGTCTGTTGATGTAGCGTTGCCTGAGCCAGTCTCACCATTACTAAAATGCCTGAAAAACCAACCGCACTTTGAACTTAAAAATGTTACGGTTCAGTATGGCGATAAAGTGATTTTGGATCATTTAAATTGGGTTGTTCAGCCAAATCAAAATTGGTGGATTAAAGGACCAAATGGAGCAGGGAAGTCAACCTTACTTTCGTTAATTACAGGTGATCATCCTCAAGCCTTTGCGAATCATGTGGTGATTTTTGGTAAACAACGTGGTTCAGGCAGAAACCATTTGGGATATCAAACAAAAATTGGGTTACGTAAGCAGCCAACTGCATTTAGATTATCGTGAATTGTTCCGTGCTAGATGTGATCATTTCAGGCTTTTTGACAGTATTGGGATTTATCAACAAGTGCCAGAGGCAATTCGTTTGAAAAAGCCATGCAATGGTTAGCTCGTTTAAATCTGACTCATTTAGCAGCCATTTCGTTCACTTTCTTGGGGACAGCAACGTTTGCTTTTAATTACACGTGCAATGGTGAAATATCCGCCTGTTTTGATTTTAGATGAGCCTTTTCAAAGGGAGCTTGATGGATTAAATCGCAAGCTCGTGAAAACATTTTATTGAGCAACTGGTTAATAATAGTAAAAACCAACTTTTATTTGTTTCTCATCAAGATTTAGATGCCCCCGAATTGCATTACGCATCTTTTTGAATTTATAAGAAAACGATAAATATATTTATATACAAAAGTGCGGTCTAATTTGATAGACTTTTTCTTATATTTCCTCACATTAAGGAGTAATCTATGGAAGGCTTATCTGTTGCCGCAATCGTCTTTTATTGTATTAGTTGTAGTCGTACTTTTTTCAGCACTCAAAACTGTACCGCAAGGTTATAACTGGACGATTGAGCGTTTTTGGGCGTTATACCCACACTCTTAATGCCTGGCTTAAACTTTGTCGTACCATTTTGTGGATCGTGTTGGCCGTAAGATCAATATGATGGAACAGGTATTAGATATTCCATCACAAGAAGTTATTTCTAAGGATAACGCCAACGTATCTATTGATGCGGTCTGTTTCGTTCAGGTGATTGATGCTCGTAGTGCAGCTTATGAAGTGAAATCATTTAGAACAAGCGATTATCAGATTTAACCATGAGCCAACATTCGTACTGTATTAGGCTCGATGGAATTGGATGAAATGCTTTTCCCAACGTGACTCCATTAACGGTCGTCTTGCTGGCAATTGTGGATGAAGCGACCAATCCTTGAGGGATTAAAGTCACCCGTATTGAAATTCGTGATGTGCGTCCACCACGTGAATTGATTGATTCAATGAACGTCAAATGAAAGCAGAACGTAATAAACGTGCGGAAGTCTTGGAAGCGGAAGGTATCACGTCAGGCAGAAATTCTACGTGCAGAAGAGGGAAAAACAAGCCCGCATTCTGAAAGCGGAAGGGGAACGTCAGAAGCCTTCTTACAAGCAGAAGCACGTGAACGTGCAGCAGAAGCGGAAGCTAAAGCAACTCAAATGGTGTCAGAAGCGATTGCTAGCGGTGATACCAAAGCGATCAGTGCTTTATCGCCCAAAAATACACGGAAGCCTTAAAAACAAATCGGTAGTTCACCGAACAGCAAAGTGGTGATGATGCCGCTTGAAGCCGGCAATTTAATCGGCTCGGTAGCAGGCATTGCCGAACTGTTAAAAGGCGACAAAAAAGCGTAATTTCTTAAAGTGCGGTTAAAAATGACCGCACTTTTTCTCTCAAGGAGTTGATATGGCAGATTGGTTAACAACTTGGTCGGTTTGGCATTGGTTGGTATTAGGTTTTGTATTGTTAATCGCTGAAATCCTTGTACCCGGCGTATTTTTATTGTGGTGGGGCTTGGCTGCGATTGTGGCGGCAGGCGTAATGGCGTTGGTGCCGAGTTTATCCTTAACCGCGTTAGCCGTTTTTATGCGATTTTAGCGATTATTCTCTCGTTGCTTTGGTGGAAATACCAACATAGCAAAGATAATCAGGATCAATCTCGTACAACCTTAAATCAAACGGATCATACTCTGTTAGGTAAAAAAAGGTACGGTATTAGAAATCGGTTCTAACGGGATTGGTCGAGGTGCCTTTTGCCGATACCACATGGCGCATTCAAGGCGAGCATTTAACGGTGAATGATCTTTGTGGTGGTCGAACGCGTTGATGGCATCACATTGTTAGTTAAAAGGTAGCAGAATGAATCATTTAATTATTTTTGCACATCCCAATAGCCAAAAAGTTTTGGTCGTGCAATCGTAGAGCGTATTGTAAAAGCAAAGCCAACAACTGGTGTTGAAACCCATTTTGCGTGATCTGTACACGATGGAATTTAACCCGATTATTTCCTTTGAAGAATTACAATCGGCAGATAAAAGGGCATTATCCAGCAGAAATCCAGCAGGAACATGAATTTTATTCTCCAAAGCAGATTTGATTACGATGGTTTATCCGTTGTGGTGGATGGGCTTTCCGGCGATGCTAAAGGCTATTTAGACCGTGTACTACGCATGGTTTTGCCTATAAAACAGAAAATGGTGAGTCCAAAGGGCCTTGTTCATGGTAAAGCAATGCAGCAATTTATCACTATTGGTAGCAGCGTGGCGCAAATATCAAGAATTTGGCGTGGATAAATCTCTTAATCATTGTTTGGTTAATGGTTTATTTAATTATTGCGGTATTGAGAAATGTGGATTACACGCTGTTCGGAGATATTCATATTATCGATGATACTGCTCGCCAAGCGATGCTTGATGAAGCTGCTGAAAAACAACGGGCAAAATTGACCGCACTTTTTAGCTCAATCGTGAGCACAATCATAGGAAAGCAACAGATGTCAGAAACTCAAGTAAATAATTTTTCTTTAATTAGTCGCCTATTTGGCAATTTATTTTTATCGCAGCCCCTACGGATCCAATTTTTGAGTGGGGTATTTGATTTGGCTGCAGCAACAAGGTTTTAAGTCAGTGTGGGCACTTTCTACGGATAAAGAAAGCGAAGTGGCATTGATAATTTACAAATGAAAATTGATTTAACGTTGTGATCAAGAATATCAAAAAATTGTTTGAGTCGAAATGGTAACGTACCGACAGCTATTTCAAGTTATGATATAGATGTGCAACGTTTTGTGGATTTTTCGTCATGCTCGTAATGTGCCCGAAGCAGAGAATGTGGATCATTTTGCCTTGTTATTGCTTACGGCTTCTTGGCTAGAAGACAACACGGAATCGCTATCTGCTCAACAAGATTTATTCGGTGATTTTCTCATTACCTTGTGCAGCGAAATTCTTTAACCCAAGTGGAAACTTATGCAACGCTTCCTTTCTATCGTTCATTGGCGTATTTAACCCGTGAAATTCTTGCTGCAATGGCTGATGAGTTAGAAGAAGGCGAGTAGTTTTCATCAATAGAATAGAGTCTCTAAAAGAGATTTTTTGAGATAACAATAAAAAGCCCCGCAATCAAAACTCGGGGCTTTTTATTTAATGGAAGATCAATTATTCTTCAGAGTCACATCTTCAGTCCTTCGTCTTCATCATCCACATCACAAACACGTTCAAGACTGACTACGTGCTCATCTTCTGCGGTACAGAATTAAACGAACCCTTTGGGTGTTAGGCCAACGATACTACTTCACTTACACGAGTACGCACTAAGGTACCTGCATCAGTAATAAGCATAATTTGGTCGGTTTCTTCTACTTGTGTCGCGGCAACGACTTTTACCGTTACGTTCGCTCACTTTAATCGAAATCACCCCTTTGGTATTACGCGATTTGGTTGGGTATTCGCTTAATTGCGTGCGTTTACCATAACCGTTTTGCGTCGCCGTAAGGATTGCACCATCATTTTTCAGCACAACTAAGGATACCACTTTATCGATGTTGAGATCGAGTGTTTCTTCTGCATTATCGTCAGAAACCTCTTCAATTTCGACCGCACTTTCATCGTCAGCGATATCATTGGTAGGGCGAGTTTAATACCGCGTACACCTGTTGCTAAACGACCCATTGCACGGACGGCACTTTCAGCGAAACGCACCACGCGACCTTGAGATGAGAACAACATGATTTCGTTAGAGCCATCAGTGATATCCACGCCGATTAATTCATCTTCATCACGTAAGTTCAAGGCGATGATACCGCTTGAACGTGGACGGCTGAATTCGGTTAGCGCAATTTTCTTCACAATACCGCCAGCGGTTGCCATGATAACGAATTTATCTTCTTCATAAGCAGAGATTGGCAAGATTGCGGTGATACGCTCGTTTTCTTGTAACGGTAGAATATTTGACAATTGACGACCACGCGCCACGGCTGGCTTTGTGGTAATTGATAACTTTCAACCAATATAAGCGACCACGGCTCGAGAAAGCAGAGAATTGTATCGTGAGTATTCGCCACTAAGAGTTTTTCGATGAAGTCTTCATCTTTCATCTTCGTTGCAGATTTACCTTTACCACCACGACGTTGTGCTTCGTAGTCGGTAAGCGGTTGATATTTTACATAACCTTCGTGAGAAAGGGTTACAACCACATCTTCTTGAGCGATTAAATCTTCTAAATCAATATCACCGGAAGCTGCAGTAATTTCAGTACGACGTTCATCCGCGAATTGTGCACGTACTTGTTCAAGTTCTTCACGAATCACTTCCATCAAACGCTCAGGGCTGTTGATGATGTGGAGAAATTCTGCAATTTTAACCAATAACTCTTTGTATTCATTGATCACTTCTTCGGTAGCAAGACCGGTTAAACGGTGTAAGCGAAGTTCTAAGATTGCATCAACTTGTTCTGGAGAAAGGTAGTAATCAGAACCTTGAATACCGAAATTCAGCCGCTAATTCAGCTGGACGCCGCCGCATCAAGCGAGCCTAAAATTTCGTTATTCAGTTTCAAGGGCGAGAGATTAATTTTTCTGCCGCTTCTTTACGCTCTTTTCGATTGACGGATGATGTCGATGATTTCATCGATGATTTGATGTTGCAACCGCTAAACCTCTAAAATATGGGTACGCTCGCGGGCTTTACGCAATTCAAATAAAAGAACGGCGAATCACCACTTCGCGACGGTGCATCACAAAGGCTTCAATGATTTGTTTTAAGTTGAATAGACGTGGCTGACCGTGATCCAAAGGCCACCATATTGATCCCGAAAGGTTACCTGCATTTGGGTAAGCGCATAAAGGTGATTTAATACCACTTCGCCTACGGCATCACGTTTGATGTCGATTTCAATACGGATCGCTTCTGTTGAAAGGTCGATAATATTGCTGATGCCTTCGATTTTTATCTTTGATAAGCTCAGCAATTTTTCCACTAATTTGGCTTTGTTCACTTGATAAGGCAATTCGGTCACAATGAGTTTGCTCTTTGCCTTTATCTGTGGTTTCTACGCTAGCACGAGCGCGAACGTACACTTTGCCGCGACCAGTGCGATAAGCTTCTTCAATCCCTTACGACCATTAATTAATCGCTGCTGTCGGAAGTCTGGGCCTGGGACCATATTGCATTAATTCATCAATGGTGATGTTTTTCGTTATCAATATAAGCCAAGCAGCCATCTAAAAACTTCATTTTAAGTTGTGTGGTGGAATGTTGGTTGCCATCCCCACCGCAATACCGGAAGAACCGTTTGCTAAAAGTGCCGGAATACACGTTGGTTAATACATCTGGAATCATCATTCTGCCATCGTAGTTTGGCGAGAAATTACAGTTTCTTTATCCAAGTCAGTTAATAACGCTTGGGTGATGCATACGGACTTCGGTATAACGCATTGCAGCTGGCGCGTCACCGTCGATTGAACCGAAGTTACCTTGCCCATCTACCAACATGTAGCGCAATGAGAACGGCTGTACCATACGTCGCAATGGTGTAGTACACCGCAAAAATCACCGTGCGGGTGATATTTGCGATTACATCACCTACCACGGGCAGATTTTACGTATTTTTGCCGGCAGTGATGCCTGATTGATCCATGGAGAAAAGCACACGTCGATGCACCGGTTTTAAACCGTCACGCGCACATCGGGCAAAGACGCCCAACAATCACCGACATGGCGTAGTCAAGGTGAGAAGATTTTTGAGTTCTTCTTCAATGTTGACTGGGGTTATAGAGGAATGGATTGAATCCGTCATTTTATTCCTTTTTGATCATTGCGACGGATTATAGCATAAATTTAAGCGTTTTTGTGTGAAAAAGTGCGGTTGATTTTAAAAGCAGTTTTTGATGCGGAAATAAATAAGGCAGACATTAAGTCCGCCTTATGATTGAGAGAAATATCGCCTATTTTCCAATTTTTCTCGTTTGGCTTTTGTAATTTAGCATAAGCGCTAAGTAAAAAGCTGTGTTCTTTAAAGTTTTCAAGCGTTTCATCACTGGCTGGCAAGTTATAGAATGGGTTACCTTTTTCTGCCACTGCAGCCCAAGCTTGTTGAACGGCTTCTTTGCCATACATTCTTTCAAATACAGTATGATATTGTTGTGGATCGCGAGTATTGTCTAAATGCAATTCAATGATACTGATTAAGGCACGATAGTAATTTGCACGCTCAGGCGTAAACACAGAGCTGTTCATATTCATCGTCAGTTGCCCAATCTAAGGCTAATTCTAATTCACCTAATGCTGAGTAAGCATGGATCAGTTCACCAACACGTAATGTTGTCCAACCGCTTGCTTTTGGTGCAACGATACCGATAAATTCGCGAACACGAGTGGCATCATCAATATCTTGCTCATCTAATTCTGCCAATAATTCTTCGTAAGTTTTCAGCATCCTGATGATGGTGGTGGTAGATCCAATAAGATCTCACGCCAGTCCATACCCATATTATTGTGGCATAAATGAGATCATCAGAGGATAGATATCAGACATGCGCAGGCACAATAATGCGGCAAGCGTAAACGTCTAAAGTGGTTATAATCCATGATATAAACTTCTTTTTCTTCCGCATTAAAGATTGCCATCAAGTTTTCAGTATTCTTCTTGTGTTGAACCGAAAACTCCCAATCTGCAAATTCATAATCTGGCGTATTTTTAAATAAATCCCAAGAGATTAAAACCGCTAGAATCAATGAAGTGTGTTTCCAAGGTTGGCGTGTTCAGCCACATCATCATTATTGAATGATGGGCGAGAATACATCGAGATCTTTTTAGCTGCGACCTTGTAAAGCTCCGTTACGGTACGCTCTAATGCCACTTGGAGTTGGATGTGCACCAAAGAGGCAAAAGCACGTGCCATTATTTGGGTTAAGCAACTACACAAATGACAGGGATATTTGACCACCCTAGTGACGCATCAAAAGGCATAAATAGGGAAGCCTTCTTCCTCTAATTTTGCAATAGAGGCTTGAATGGATGGATAGCAATCCATCACGGATTTTGGAATTTCAGGAAGACTGATGGCTTCTGCAATAATGCGATTTTTCACATAGCGCTCAAAAACTTCCAAAGCCCTTGCACTCGTGCTTCATTTTTGTGTTACCAGCGGACATCCCATTAGAAGACATACAAATTCGCAATGATACTTTTGTGGAATATAGACGGTTTGTTGATCGGATTGGGTCGCACATAAGGCATCGCGACAATACCGCGATCGTAATTACCGGATTGCGGATCCACAAGCAATTCTAGGGGTTAGTTCTTGGTTTGGATCGAAATAATCCGCATAAGTAATCATCTAAAAATCCTAGAGGTAAGGGCTTCATCTTCAATAGGAAACCATTTTTCAGTGGGATAATGGACAAAAATCACCGTTAGCAAACTCTTGTCCTCAAATAGAAATCAGCAAAGAAATAGTTGGTGGAAAGACGTTCGAAATATTCACCTAATGCAGACGCTAATGCAGCTTTTTGCTCGCGCCTTTGCCGTTAGAAAAACATTGTGGGCAATCCTTATCACGAATGTACAGACCAGACATTTGGCACAGGATTAAGCCAAGGAGGCTTTCTTCGATATTGAAACCAAGTGCGGTCAATTTTTGTTGAAAATTTTTGAAATACTGTCTTCAAAGTGCGGCATCTTTTGCCGAGAATAAATGTTTGTTCGATCATAATTGTTCCTGCTATAAAAAGTTCCCGCATCATAGGGGAGTTTAATGAGCTAATCAAGCATAAAATTTACGCTTTTAGCTCTTGTTTTCCTTGATTTTTAAAGGGCAAATTAGCTTGGCATGAAAGGCATTTTTCTGTGTAGGGTAAAATTATAAACAAATCAATCAATTGGGAGACATTATGGCTCAAGATTTTATGAATTAAAAGTGGCTAAAGACGGACAATTTATGTTCAACTTAAAAGCAGCAAACGGACAAGTTATTTTAACTAGCGAACTTTATAAAAACCAAAGCATCAGCTGAAAACGGTATTGCTTCAGTGCATGGTGTGGATGCGAAAACTTTGAATATCGCGTGAGCGAAAATGACAAACCTTACTTTCATTTTTAAAAAGCAGCTAACCACCAAGAAATTGGCCGTAGCCATATTATTCTTCTCAAGCTGCAGCAGAAAAAGGCGTTGAGTCTGTAATGAATAACGCATCTTCTGCAGTAATCAAAAGAAGTGACAGAATAATCATTCTGTTCTTATTTCTTTAAATGCACCTGCCGGTTCTAAAAACGCCGGCATTTTTGATCTGCTTTCTCCGGATTCAGTGTTAAGGGATAGGTTCGTTTTTGGGCAACGATCACAGTGAGCGGAGAGCAGAGCGAGCTCTTTTCTTGTTTTTATGGATAGCCTTTCTTCTGCAATCACATCAAAGTTTAATAACGATAACCAGTCAATGACTCGCCAAGTAGCATATTGTCGAAATTTAAACTCACTAACTTTGGATTTGAAAAAGTAATGGACTCATCGGATTAAATAACGTGATGAAAAATCCAACCGTCATCCTTTAAAATGCGATGTGCTTCACGCAATATCTGGTGAGGATCTTGTGTAAAATTTAAGGTGTTTGCTAATAAGCAGGCATCCATTTTCTTTTTCAATAAAAGGCAAAGGCTAATGGCGATGCTTGGAGCAAGCTATCACTTTCATTTAAAAAGTGCGGTAGGAAAATGCGCTGTTTTTTCAGCTACTACAATTTGATGGCGTAAAAAGGCAATTCAAAGGCAATTTCGCCACTTAAGGCACCGACTTTCAGAATTTGATAGCCCTAAAATTTTTGGCGTCCATTGGGCCAAAAATAATGTGTTAATACGTTACAATAGGCTTCACCTTGTGGTAACGCTTGCCAACTTCTAGGTGAAAGAAGTGGTTTGTGCCATTTGGCTTTCCAATTCAATGTTAATCCCTATTTTCATAAGGTAATTTATGCTAGTTCCTATTCCTGCACTCAATGATAACTATATTTGGCTTTATAGACGAGAAAATTTCCCCGTAATTGTGATCGATATCCCAGAAATAACCCGTTTAATTCCGTATTTGGAATCCAATAAGTTAGACGTAGAAGCGAGTGTTATTAACCCATTATCACGATGATCATGCGCAAGGTGTCGCGGAGTTTAAGCAATATTATCCTAATGTACTGTTTTCGGTCCAACAGAATGTACAAATAAAGGTAACCAACATGTGGATAGTGGTGTGATTAATACGGCACATTATCATATTGAAGTTTTGCCAAGCGGTGGTCATACGGCAGGGCATGTCCGCTATTTGGTGGATAGGCATCATTTTTGCGGCGATGCGTTATTTTCCGAGTGGCTGTGGTCGCGTGTTCACGGGAAATTTTGCTCAAATCGTTTGAATCTATGCAGCGTTTTAATCAGTTACCAGATGAAACCGTGGTTTGCCCGGCTCATGAATATACGCTGGGTAATTTAGCTTAGGAAAGCGTATTGTCGGATAAAAGTGCGGTCAAAAATCAATATGTTTTGAGTGGAACGTTATCGAGCTGAGGGTAAACCGAGTTTGCCAACAACACTGGATTAGAGAAACAAATTAACCCGTTTTTACAAGCAAAAATTTAGATGAATTTACACAATGGCGTTTAGCTAAAGATAAGTTTTAACTGTCATTTAGTTATTTGTTTGAGTTTTTCTCTTGAAATTTGCTCAATTCTCAACAATTCATTAAAATAGCAAAACTTTTACTTTCTACTTAAGCCGCATATTTATAAAAAGTGCGGTTGTTTTTATTAGGTTTTTATGACCCTTCTTGTTCTAGGCATTAATCATAAAACAGCTTCTGTCGCTGTTCGTGAGAAAGTCGCTTTTTTTCTGAAGAAAGCGGCAGCTTTGCCCTACAACAAATTCACCAACAAGATTTGGCAGAAAAGTGCGGTTATTCTTTCTACCTGTAACCGTACGAGATTTATCTTCATCATCGTCAAATTTCGCCCCAAGAGTGTAAGCAATGGCAAACGAACTGTATAAATTGGTTTGCTAACATTCATCAGCTTTCTGTAGATGAATTAAATAAAAAGTAGTTACACATCAAAAATCAACAAGCTGCAAATCATTTGTAATGCGCGTGCCTGTGGTTTGGATTCATTAATTTTGGGCTGAGCCTGCAAATTTTAGGACAGGTGAAACAAGCGTTCCAAATCAGTGAAGATTATTATCAAGCGGCGAATATCCGCTTTCAAGCACGCTTTCTCGTTTGTTCCAAAAACCTTTGCTACAGCAAAACGTACATGCACTGAAACTAATATTGGTGAAAGCGCTGTATCGGTAGCTTATGCAGCTTAGTAGCTTGCGCGTCAGATTTTTGAATCTTTACGTGAATTACAAATTTTTGCTTGTTGGGGCAGGAGAAACCATTGAATTGGTGAGCCGTCATTTATTACGCCACGGTGTAAAAATTGATGATTGCTAACCGCACTTTATCTCGCGCTGAACAGTTGGTAGAGACTTAGCTCCAATACGCCGATTGAAGTATATTCTCGATGAGTTGCGACGTACCGCTAAATCAAGCCGATATTGTCATCAGCTCAACAGGCAGCCCGAATATTTTAATTACCAGCAATGGCTGAAATTGCGGGAAAAAGCACGCCAATTTAAACCGACTTTGATGGTGGATATTGCGGTGCCACGTGATATTGATGAAAAACGTCTCGGAATTAGAAAGTGTGTATCATTACACCGTGAGATGATTTGCAAGATATTATTCAACGCAATCTTTCTCAACGTGAGCAAGCATCAGAGCAAGCGCAAGATATCATTACACAAGAATGCACGGATTTCTTTGAGTGGTTGAAGGTTCATCAGTTCTCTAATTTGATCCGTCATTATCGTGATGAGGCGGAGAAGACTCGCCAAAGAATTACTCGAAAAGCCTTACATCAAATTCAACAAGGTGAGAATGCTGAGAAAAATTCTGCACAGAATTGAGTTATAAATTAATGAATAAACTCATTCATGCGCCAACCCAAACCATGCGCAAGCGATGATGAAATCGGTAATGCGGAAGGCTTGCACGCCTTTTCCAATGCGTTGCATTTAACCCATCCTTTAAATGAAAAAACGATTAGATTTTTGACCGCACTTTTAGGTAGCTCATCGCTGACGATGAGTGTATCAGCCCTAGCTGAATATCGAACCTTTAATGATGGCAATATTACTTACGGGATTTTCAAGCTAAACCTGAAGAAGTGCAGCTACATTGGAAAGATGCTGAAGGTAACGATTATCAAAAGTTTAACACGCCTCAAAAATGCCTTAGAAGATAGCTATAACGTGAAATGATCATGAATGCAGGGCATTTATAGCATGAATAACGTGCCTGCAGGGTTATGGATTGAGCAAGGAAAAGAGCTCAATGCGTTAAATACAAAATCAGGCAAAGGTAATTTCCATGTGCAGCTCAATGGGGTATTTGCCATTGCTGAAATAAACCCTACATTTTAACAACCGCTGCGTATCAGAAAAGCAAACTCAAAGCGAGACTTTGCGTTGCAATCAGGCCCGATATTTGATTATTCATGGAAAATGAATCCGCAATTTCGAGCTAGTTTAGAAAGCTATCATAAGCGTAATGCAGTGTGCTTGACGAAACAAAATGAATTACTTTTCTTGATGACGATAAAAAGGTGAGCCTAACCTTATACATTGAGCCAAGGTTTGCTGAAAATAGGTTGTTATGACGCCTTATATCTTGATGGAACAATATCTAATTGGTACATTCCGGGGCAATTCAACACCTTACATTGGAAGCATTTTGTTGGAATGATCTCCGTTCTTGATGTGAACAATAGCAAAAAGCGTTTTTATTTATAATCAACTAAATCAAAAATCCGTTTTTGCATGATTGACGAGAATAGGTCAAATCAGGATAATACGCCCCGCAAAGCCGATAAGGTAAAGCAAATGATGGCTACATAGCTCAGTTGGTTAGAGCACAACACTCATAATGTTGGGGTCGCAAAGTTCGAATCTCGCTGTAGCCACCAAATTTGCAGGGACTGGCGGAGTGGTAGACGCACCAGATTTGGGTTCTGGCGCCGAGAGGTGTGTGGGTTCAAGTCCCTCGTCCCGCACCATTTATCAGCTTGCAGTCAAAATAGTCGTTGGGGTATCGCCAAGCGGTAAGGCACCGGGTTTTGATCTCAGCATCCCTAGGTTCGAATCCTAGTACCCCAGCCATACTATCTCAAAATGAAAATCTTCTTTATTTCCAATCAAAGAATTCAGTTGAGTATCGCCAAGCAGTAAGGCACCGGGTTTTGATCTCAGCATCCCTAGGTTCGAATCCTAGTACCCCAGCCATCTTATTTTCTCTATTTCTTTTATATAAAAATGCGATTAAATTAACCGCATCTTAGCTATTTAATTTTTATTTATCTATAAAGTGCGGTACCCAATTCACTATAAATTTTGACCGCACTTCAGTATTACAATTAATGTTCCCTTGTTTTAAAGAAGGTCACATCAGGATAACGTTCTTGTGCAAGATTTAGGTTTACCATGGTCGGTGCGATATAAGTGAGATTATCACCGCCATCTAATGCCAGGTTTTTGCTCATTCTTACGTTTGAACTCTTCAAAATTTTTGTTATCCGCACATTCCAGCCCAACGAGCTGTTGCGACGTTGACAGTTTCGTAAATAGCTTCAACGTTATATTCTGATTTCAAACGAGAAACGACCACATCAAACTGTAACACACCGACTGCGCCAACAATTAAATCATTATTGCTTAATGGGCGGAATACTTGCACAGCTCCTTCTTCAGAAAGTTGTACTAAACCTTTCAACAATTGTTTTTGTTTAAGAGGATCTTTCAAACGAATGCGACCGGAATAATTCAGGCGCAAAGTTTGGAATACCGATAAATTTCAGATCTTCACCTTGTGTGAAAGGTATCCTCAATCTGAATTGTACCGTGATTGTGCAAAGCCGATAATATCGCCAGCACTAGGCTTCATCGGCATGGGTACGGTCCCCCGCCATAAAAGGTGAGAGCGTCGGAAAGTATTTCACATCTTTACCAATACGTACGTGTTTAAGTTTCATCCTTTTTCGTATTTACCAGAAACTACGCGTAGGGAAAGCCACACGGTCGCGGTGTTTTGGATCCATATTGGCTTGGTTTTAAACACGAAACCAGGAATTTTTCTTCTTCAGCTGAGACTTTACGCGTGTCAGCTGACGAGCTTGTGGTGCAGGTGCCCATTCGGTTAAACCATCTAAGAAATGATCGACACCGAAGTTACCTAATGCCGTACCGAAAAAGACAGGTGTTAATTCACCACTTAGGAATAAATCAAATCAAATTCATTACTTGCACCCCTTTTACAAGCTCTAATTCATCACGCAATTGTTGGGCTAAGTCATCGCCTGGCAGCATCTAATTCTGGGACTATTTAGACCTTTCACAATACGTACTTCTGGATTGTAGAGCCTTGCCCACTTTGGTAAAGAGATAGGGTTTCATCTTTATATAAATGATAAACCCCTTTAAATAATTTACCGCAACCAATCGGCTAGTAATTGGCGCACAATGGATTTTAATACGCTTTTCCGCTTCATCTAATAATTCCATTGGATCACGAATATCACGGTCAAGTTTATTCATGAAAGTGATAATTGGCGTATCGCGCAAACGGGTGACTTCCATTAATTTAATGGTACGTTCCTCAACTCCTTTTGCCGAGTCGATAACCATTAGCAGCTATCCACAGCCGTCAAAAGTGCGGTAGGTATCTTCCGAGAAATCCTCATGCCCCGGTGTATCCAATAAATTCACTAAGCACTCATTGTGAGGGAATTGCATGACGGAAGTCGTAATGGAAATACCACGTTGTTTTTCCATTCCATCCAGTCAGATTTTGCATCTGTGCAGAGCCTTTACCTTTTACTGAGCCTGCTTTTTGAATGGCATTGCCGTATAACAATACTTTTTCGGTGATGGTGGTTTTACCAGCGTCAGGGTGGAAATAATCGCAAATGTGCGACGTTTATTCACTTCTTCTAATGGATAACTCATTGTCTTGTTTCTTCTGTTTTAAATAATGCTGTATTGTCGATGATTTTCAGATTGAGCTCAAATTAAATTGGGAAAATATTGATTTTATGCTCAATTAGCTAACAAGAATATTGATGGTTGTTTATTTTAACCTTTGCAAGCGTTTGCGTTGGTTATGTTATAGCATTATTGTTTTTAATTCTATCGTTTTTCTTTTATTGATTGGTTAAGTCTTTTAATTTTTGTGTAAAATTATCAGATAGTAAGGGATGAGTTATTTGTAATACTTAACTAAATGTTTTATTTGTATTAAAAATGCATTGTTTACTTTTTAGTAAAAAGTGGTCGACATATGTTGCTTATTATGGTTCAAAAATAATTGGTCTAATGACTGGGTTTGTTGCCGTGATAGATTACCCTGACTGAAATATACCGATTTCAGTTTTCGATCCTTGATTGAATAATATTTTTCTCATGAGAGAATCTTGAGGTAAAAATGAAAAACAAACTTTTGTTTTAAACAATTATTGCTTATTGCATTGGAGTTTGCTCTGTATCAACGTTTGTTTATGAGGAGCACTCAAAATGTAACTGTTAGTGGAGCTGTAATAACTCTTCTTCTGGCAGCGGTAAAGCAATGATTAATGTGGTTCTACCGTGGTAAGAGTGTTGGCAATAATGCCAAAATGTTGTTGTGAATGACTCTTAGTAAATAGAGCATCTGGTAGCGGTAAAGCCAGCATTAATATTGGATCATCAGTAAATGATGGTGGGAAGCCATAATCAGTCAGTTAGTGTTGGTTCAATTGTCAATTCTTCTTCAGGTGGTAAATCTGAAGTGAATATCAGTTCTGTTGTTAAAGATTATTAATCTTTAGCTCAGAATTAATGATTGTATTAAATAATCATTAATTTCAATAAGCATAATGCTCAATTTCTTTTTAAAAAGAGGAAAAACAATGAAAAATCTAGTTAAGATTAGTGCAGCAGCAATCTTTGCAGCAAGTTTAGCTTTATCTACTAATGCTGCAATTAAAAATTGGTGGTAACAACACTCAAACTACCAATATTCAAGGTGCAGTAGCTAATACAGCCGTAGGCAGTAGTAAAGCGATTCAAAATATTTCATCTAACCATGGTAAAGTAACTATCGGTGGTAATAACACTCAAACCACTAATATTCAAGGTGCGGTAGCTACTACTGCAGTTGGTGGAAGTAAGGCTATACAAAACTTAAGTTCTAATAGCGGCGAATAGTCATAAATAAAATTAATTGGTTATTGGTTGTCCATACCAATTTTTCTATATGTTTTAAAGATTCTGTTGGAGACGAAGTCATGAAAGTTTTACATGTTGATACTATTTGAGGCTTCATGTTTTTATCTCTAAATACTTTTTGCTGGAAATGGTGAGACTTGTACCAAGAAAGGTTTAGAGGGCCTGGATAAAGCAAAAGTTCATGAAGTTCAGGCTCAAAGTGGTCAGGGTGGAATGGGAATAGAGATGGAAGATGAGGCTGAGAATAGTATCTCAGTATAACAAACACTTCTAGTGGCAGTTCATTTGGAGGACGTTCTAAAAATTGTTCTACAAATGTTGGAAATGTTACCGCTCAAAAAGGTGCTGCAGTTCTGGTCGATATGGTCTAAAAAATAAAAATAATAATGTTGTGTTGTTAAAGGCGATGTAATTAATGTCTGTAAATAATTAATAATAACTCAAGGTATCTTATGAAATTTTCCTCGAAACTATTATTTCTTATGTTTTGATTTCTAATCTGGTTGGGTGTTCTTTATCTGCTACAAATCTAAAGAAGATAGACCATATATTGGCTCAACAACGACTCATAACCTCCGCAGTAGAACCAGTTGAATCGATATCAAGTTTTCAGTGATAGTTTAAATTGTGGATGATTTACGTCAAAAGTAATATTGGTGAAACAGTTATTGCAGTAAAAGCATGTAAAAGATCCATCAACTAAAGCTGGTGTGAGCTGCAAGCGGAAATAGATTATGACTGCGTTGTCACAAATATCGAAAATTAGTGGTGCTTTTTAAGTCGCTTTGATTTTTGAAATCGATCCTTTAAAACAAAGATACCGTTCAGACATTAACAAATCTTTATTACCAACGGAATATGCAAAATTCCGGCGCCTCAACCTATATTTCAGGGGCGGTATCTTATGTGGATCAGAATGTATTACATGTAAGTCCAATAGCTTAGGACCGTCTTATGCAGAAGATGGTGAGCTTATATTTCAGGTGATTTTGATGACAACCGCATTGGGGTTGGAGTTGCATATAGGATTTTTAACCCGTACGCTTTTATCCGGGTATTGATTCATCTAATGAAATTGTTGCTGGTGAGGGTTTGGACTCGATGCTGGTGCAAAAATTAAGAAAACAGGTGTTCAGTTTTCTTTAGAACGAGCGCTTTTCTCAGGGCTGGGAGGTTCAATCGAACCTTAGTTGATTTAGGTACGATAGAGTTAGTGGGTATTAACTAAAGTGCTTGTATTATGTTTTATCGCTTGACCAAGCTCATCCTGAATTCCAACGTGAATTGTTAGATTGGTACGGTGGAATGGGAGATAATGTAGCAGTTAAATTCTTCCAAAACGGCTTGAAAAACTTAGGTTATTACAGCGGTAAAGTAGATGGCAAGAGTTCAAAAGAATTCCGTGATGCATTATCGGCATTCCAAAAAGATAATAAAGACACCTTTCTGGTTTTATTAATTTCGAAAGCTATGAAGCTTAATGAAAAATTGTGTAAAAACAGATGCAAATGGTAACTTTAAGAAAGTAAGGGTGAAGCATCAGATGATAAAGAAGATCAACCTCGAGGAGGTATCAGTACTAAATTCTGATAAAGATGCGCAATTAATGTAGGTACACTCTAAATAAGTCATCTTATCGTCGAGGTGATGCATTAGAGTTAGATGTTAATGGATAGAGATTCAACTTATTTAGCGTGTTTTCTGCCAAGACGCATCGAAAAGCATTACTCAGGTTTATCCAAACCTATCCAAGGAGAGGTATAATCCTCATAATCCACTGAAAAATTCCAGGCTCTGATGCATTTACTTTAAGTTTAAATGAAAAAGGTAAAGAAAGTGTGATGTGTATGCTCATATTATAGTGTATCTGATAAGCTGAGAGCAACTTTGGGGATGCCTATGAATCCGCTTAAAGTGAAGGATATGAATGAGTTATCTGAGCAATTAAAACAATCTTTGGTGATGATTTAAAAAGGTATCCAAACAGTGAGTTATCAAGTGAAGTAAAACAAATAATCATTGGGGACGATATGTCAAAATATTCAGCATCTAAATTATTTGTTTATGCCTTGCTAGCAGAGGGGATTCGGTTTTCTTATGCACAAATCGTGATTAATAAACCGGATTGAGCCTGGAATTCAACCGTTCAGCAAAGAGCAAAATACGGGTTTTTCTATGGAATTTGTGATGAGCTACCGTAATAAGGATTATCAAAATGCTTATGATGAATTTGATCATTTTTGTTTTACAGAATAATCCAAAAGCGTTAATGGCGAATGCCTATTTGTTGTTTAGTGGAAATTTACGAAGAGATTTTGCTAGAGCTAATAAATATTTAGCGCAAGTATCTTCCCAAAGTATGCTCGAGCAATATATTTGCAAGGGCTATTGGAAAATACCAAAAAGCTCGTCAATTTAATGCAGATCTGAGATTGTTAGCGATGCTGCAGTTATGGGTGATTATGTCGCTGCAATGCTTTAGCTAACTACCATTTCCAAAAGGAATTGATGCATTAGCCCAACGTTGGAATGAAAAAGCGATAGCCAGGGCCTCTTGCAAGACTAAATCAACGCATTATATTAAATCGCCAAAATGACAAGCAGTTCAAATGAAATGCTAAAACTGTTTCTTCACCACCAAATTGTAGGTGTGATCGGTGAACTAGAGAGCGTTCTCAAGCGGGTGACTCAAGTGCAAGCTTGACGATTTAGCAGTTCGTTTCCATAAAAGGTGTTGGTGTGCAGTATTTTGGTGAAGCAATTCGTCTATATCAATTAGCTGCAGAACAAGAGTAGTGCTGAAGCTCAAAAAGTGCTGCCGATTTTGTTATCAAGAAGAACAACAGGTGGCAATATTACTAGTATGTGGATGCAACGAATGTCAAATATGTTACCAAGTCCAGTTAGAGTACAACAGGATACTAATCGTGTGCATACAGGCAAAACTGAAGATATTGCGGGGTTTGATACAGAAAAAGCTAATGAAAGCTCATAACAACATTACAGGAAGATGATCCATTAGACGGATTATTAACTTTTGGAACCAAGTCGTTAATTTATTTAAAGTAAACATGAAGGAAGGTAAACATGAAGCACGTTTAGTTCAAAAATTAGCTATTACATTATTTAGTTTTGTAGCATTATCGAGCTATGCTCAAGCTGATAATCATCAATCCAGTTACAGTAAAGGGTAAAAATTATTAATAGCGCAACGGATGGCGGAGAATCCAGTACAAACTATCTCCAGGCAAAAAGTACTGTTGTCAATGGCACAGCTATTACTCACAACGGCGAAACGACATATATCCCTAGTGGTGATCTCATCTTCAGATAAAGTTAATGCTGCTTTAGGTGGACAAGATTTCTCTGGTCAAGATTTGGCAGGACAGTCATTTATCATTCAGATCTTGCCAATGCAAACTTTAGCAATGCGAATTTGCAAGGCGCTGATTTCACAAATACAAATTTAAGTGGGGCTAACTTTCATAAAGCTAACTTAAAAGGCGCTAATTTAACCAATTCTAACTTAGCAGGTGCAGATCTTATTGGCGCCAATTTAAAGGTGCAATCAAAACGAATATCAATACCCGTGGAGCAAAAACCAAAGGCAATTTGGCGATAAGGCGACAAGTGATATACAAAACAGGCTTTATAGCCTGTTTTTATTTGCTTTATTTTTATAAAAAGCAAACGTTTGCGCTAAAAGTGCGGTACAATATCCACCGATTTTTATTCTTATAATTAAAGGTGCAAACAATGACTACAACTTAGTCTAAAAATCTATTCGGGAAAAGTGCGTGATCTTTATGAGATCGATGATAAACGAATGTTAATGGTCGCCAGTGACCGTTTGTCTGCATTTGATGTGATTTTTAGATGATCCTATCCCACGTAAAGGTGAAATCCTGACTCAAATTTCCAATTTCTGGTTCAATAAGTTAGTCCATATTATGCCGAATCATTTTACGGGCGATTCAGTTTATGATGTGTTGCCAAAAGAAGAGCTGATTTAGTAAAAGATCGCGCAGTGGTTTGCAAACGTTTGAATCCAATTAAAATTGAGTCTATCGTACGTGGTTATTTAACGGTAGTGGACTAAAGATTATAAGCAAACAGGGGCCATCTGTGGGTTGAAATTACCGGAAGGATTAGTTGAAGCAAAGTAAATTACCAGAACCAATTTTTACGCCATCAAAAGCAAAGAAGAAGTGGGTAATCACGATATCAATATCAGCTATGAACAATGTGAAAAAGCAATTGGTGCAGAGTTAGCGGCACAAGTGAGAGAAAAAGCAATTGCAGCTTTATACTGAGGCAGCAAAATATGCGCTGACTAAAAGGTATTATTATTTGTGATACTAAATTTGAATTTGGTTTTAGATGAAAATGGTACGCTCACTTTAATGGATGAGGATAACACCGATTCTAGCCGTTTTTGGTCAGTTGATACTTATAAAGAAGGCACAAATCCGCCCTCATTTGATAAGCAGTTTGTCACGAGATTGGTTAGAGCAAAGTGGTTGGAATAAACAACCGCCAGCACCGAAAGTACCAAAGAAGTGATTGATAAAACGGTGGCTAAATATCAAAGAGGCCTTGGATTTATTAACAAAATAACATTAACAAACTCCTACTATGCTTTAGAATAGCAGGGATTTTTATGGATAAAATATTGTGAATAAGAAGTGAAATCTGTTGTGATAGTTGGTTTAGGTTGGTTGGGCTTACTGCTGGCGCTGCACTAAAAAGAACTTGGTTGTGTGTGTAAAGGCTCAAAACAATCCCTAATGATGCTCATGAAAATTGCATCAGCTAGGTATTGAAACTTATCCTTTTTCGCTTTTCTGACGAAATGAAAACGTTTACCAGACCATATTCGCCCTCTTTTTAATGTGAGATGTCTTATTCTCACCTTACCACCTGGCCGTTTTTTCTTCTCAACAGATGATTGAATATCTTGCTTTTTAACTAATCAAGCCAGAAACACGGCGTGCAGCATTTGATTTTTACCAGTTCAACTTCTGTTTTCCTGATATTTCAGAGGGCAATTTGATGAAGGTTCTCAACGTTCCAGCTGAAACAGAAATGGGTAAAACACTGATACAAGCAGAACAGTGCTTGTTCCAATCAGGAATATCGCATTGCGATATTCTTCGACTGGAGGATTAATTGGTAAGCAACGCCATCCGGTTAAATTCTTAGCAGGAAAACACAATTTAAAACAGGGCAATTCGCCTGTTAATTTGGTGTATCTAGAGGATTGCATTCAAGCTATTACTGCCTTACTCATGAATCCAAATGGATTGCGAACTTACCATCTTTGCGCGCCAATTCATCCTACTAGAGCAGAATATTACACAAAAAGCAGCAGTATTTTATGATTTACCCATACCACAATTTGAATGTAGTGATTCGGATCCGAAACGAATCATTATGGCGAGATAAAATTTGTCGAGATTTGAGGCTAGCTTATCGTTATCCAAATCCCGATGATATGTTAGAAAAAGCGCAGTGATTTTTGACCGCACTTTTTAAAAGACTCACTCACCATAACCACAATGAAGGAAATAAAATATGTCAAATACGATTCTGCAACATTTACCTAAAGGTCAAAAAAAGTTGGTATCGCTTTTTCAGGCGGGCTAGATACCAGTGCGGCATTACTTTGGATGCGTCAAAAGGTGCAGTACCTATGCTTATACAGCAAACTTAGGTCAACCAGATGAAGATGATTACGTACGTTCCCAAAAAGCAATGGAATATGGTGCGGAAAATGCGCGTTTAGTGGATTGTCGTGCGCAGTTAGCCCATGAAGGGATTGCGGCTATTCAATGTGGTGCATTCCATATTTCGACTGGTGGGAGCAACCTATTTCAACACTACACCACTTGGTCGTGCGGTAACCGGTACGATGCTTGTTGCAGCAATGAAAAGAAGATGATGTGAATATCTGGGGTGATGGTTCAACTTTCAAAGGTAACGATATTGAGCGTTTTTACCGTTATGACATATAACCAACCCAAATTTAAAAATTTACAAACCATGGCTGAATCAACAATTCATCGATGAGTTGGGCGGTCGTTTTGAAATGTCACAATTCTTAATCGCAAATGGTTTTGACTACAAAAATGTCAGTAGAAAAAGCGTATTCAACTGACTCTAATATGTTAGGTGCGACACACGAAGCGAAAGACTTAGAAGAATTAAGCACTGGTATTAAAAGTGTGAAAACCAATTATGGGCGTGGCATTTTTGGGATGAAAATATTCAAGTGAAACCAGAAGTGGTAACTGTTCGCTTTGAAGAAGGTGTGCCGGTTGAATTAAATGGTAAAACATTTGGTAACGTGGTGGATCTTTTCTTGAAGCAAATCGCATTGGTGGTCGTCATGGTTTGAGCATGTCAGACCAAATTGAAAACTCGTATTATCGAAGCCAAATCACGCGGTATTTATGAAGCACCGGGAATGGCATTATTCTATATCGCTTATGAACGTTTAGTAACTGGTATTCACAATGAAGATGCTATTGAACAATATCGTATCAACGGTTTACGTTTAGGCCGTTTGTTATACCAAGGTCGTTGGTTTGATCCACAAGCGTTAATGTTACGTGAAACAGCACAACGTTGGGTCGCTCGTGCAGTGACTGGTGAAGTGACATTGAGAACTTCGTCGTGGTAGTGACTACTCAATCTTAAATACGGAATCACCAAACTTAACTTATGCGGCAGAGCGTTTAAGTATGGAAAAAGTGGAAAATGCACCATTTGATCCAATCGATCGTATTGGTCAATTAACCATGCGTAACTTAGACTGTAGCAGATACACGCGGAAAATTAAGTATCTATTCTCAAGTAGGCCTCTTAACTACAGGGAAAGATTCGTTTTACCACAATTAGGTAAAAATAATTCTCTCCTTTAAATGTAAAAAGTGCGGTTGATTTTGACCGCACTTTTGCTTCTAAATATTCATTTCTTGAAATAGATTTGATTTATCCGGCACGAGATAAACATGATCACCTATTTTATACTGCGCATTGAGATAGTTTTTCTTTGGTAAGAATCACCTCAATCGGTTGTTCTGTTTGCGAGCTTTCCACTTCAATTCTCACGATAAAAACCAATAGCATTAATATGATGAATCGTACCACCCTCGCTAAAGGCATTATGAGATTCGCGTGAAAGCGTCAGTTCGTGAGGGCGAAGATAAGCCGTTGCAGATTGGTTATTGACTGCATGAGTCGCATTGCTATGTGTTTTGTAAATTAGAGCAAATTGACCAATGACTAAATTGCCTGTGATCAATGTGTCCGTGGACACATTAACATCTCCCATAAATTGTGTGACGAAAGGGTTTGTGGTGCATGATAGATTTGGCTAGGCTCATCAATTTGCTCCACTTGACCTTTATTCATCACCACAATGCGATCAGACATATCTAATGCTTCATCTTGATCATGGGTAACGAAAATACTGGTCACATTGAGTTCTATTTGCAATTCCGTAACCAACGACGTAATTCTTTACGAACTTGAGCATCCAATGCCCAAAGGGTTCATCAAGTAGTAAGACTTTCGGTTGAACAGCAGGGAGCGAGCTAAAAGCTATCCGTTGTTTTTGTCCACCTGAAAGTTGATTAGGGTAGCGATCAGCTAGCCATTCAAGTTTTACTAGCTTTTAAAAAGTGCGGTGACTTTTTCACTGAATTTCTCCTGCAGAGGACGTTCTCTACGAGGTTTCACCGTTAAGCCAAAAGCGACATTGTCAAAGACGGTCATATTTTGAAATAGTGCATAATGCTGAAACACAAAGACGACATCCCGCGTTCAGCAGCTGAAAGTTGAGTCACCTCTTTTTCACCAAAACCAAATGTGTCCATTATCAGCAAATTCTAATCCAGCGATGATCCCTTAATAGCGTTGTTTTTCCACAACCACTGAGGCCCAAAGCAAGGCGGTTAGCTGATTTTTCCGGAAAGCTGAGATTGATATCTTTCAACGCATGAAACTGTCCAAAGTGTTTTGTTTAGTTGCTGGATTTTTGATTGTCATGTATTGTGTTCCCGTTGTTATTCTTGGATTTTTCTTTTACATATCTCACTACATTTTGTAATCCCAGTGTTCCCACTGCGATTAATGCTAATAAACTGGCGCAAGCAAATGCGGCAACAAATTGATATTCGTTGTAACTAATTTCTACATAAAGCGGAATTGTATTAGTCAAACCGCGAATATGCCCAGATACAACACTCACGGCACCAATTCACCCATTGCACGAGCGTTACTAAATCACACCATAAATTAATGCCCATTTTTATTTTTGGTAGCGTTACGTGCAGAAAAGTTGCCAAGTGGATGCACCTAAGATTAACGCAGCTTGTTCCTCACTTGTACCTTGTGCTGACATGGTTGGAATTAATGATTTTGCAATAAGTGGAAAGGTAACGAATAAAGTCACGATAACAATGCTTGGCGTAGCAAACATAAAACGAATATGATTGTTCAGCAAGCCATGCTTCAAAGTCCATCTAACCCAAACAGCAGTAAGAACATTAATCCTACCACCACTGGTGAAATGGAAAAGGGGAGATCGAGTAGTGCGGTTAATAAGCTTTTTCCCTTTAAAGTCAAAATAAAGCAATAGCCCAAGCCATATCACACCGATAAAAAAATGTTAATAGGTAATCACAATTAAAGAGACTTTAATCGTAAGCCAAATAGCTGCTAAAGGCTCGGGTTCTTTTTCAATGCGGCAAAAATAGACCAATTCCTTGTTCAAGGGCTGAATAGAATACGGTAAATAATGGGAGCAATAATATGATCGTAAAAACTGAGTGCGGTCAGAATTAAGATCCATTTTGCCATGATTGGGTTTTCATAAATACCTCTTATCGAATTGGACTAATGCGTTTGGCAACAGACCACTGCGCTCGAGTTAATGAATAAAATCAACAGAAATGAAATGGCAAGCATTAATAATGCAACCACAGATGCACCTTACGTCATATAAATCAAGTTTTTGACATAATAATCAATGGTGCAATTTTCGGATACAAGTGGCACATTACCCTGCAATAAAAATTACCGAGCCGTATTCACCAAGCGATCGCGCAAATCCCATACCTGCGCCACCTATTAATGCAGGCAATACCGCCGGGATGATGACTTTTCGTAACGTCGTTAATCTGGATGCACCTAAAATTTGAGCTGCTTCTTCATAGCTAGGATCGAGATTTTGCTAATACAGGGTTGAATCGCTCGAACGGTAAAAAGGCAAGCTGACAAAAATCAGCGCAATCGCAATACCACTTGGAGTATAAGCGAGTTGAATCCCTAAATGAAGCAGCCATTGCCCAATCAGTCCAGTCGGAGCATAAAAGCGAGGCAAGTGCGATACCAGCAACGGCAGTGGGTAAAGCAAAAGGTAAATCCACTAACGCGTTGACGAGATTCTTACCTGGAAAGTCATAACGCACTAAAACCCATGCCAATAAAAAGCCAAAAACGATATTAATTAACGTCGCGATTACCGCCATTTCAAAGGATAGCGTTAAAGATGAGATCACTCGTTCACTCGTGATGATTTGAACGATATCAGCCCATTTTAATTGCCAGGCAGTGAGCACAAGTAATGTTAATGGCAATAATACCATTGAGCCGAGCCAGACTAATGTAATCAATATACTTCGTTTAAATCCTGGTAATACGGTTTTCATTATCCCACCTTCACAACAGATAAATACCTAAAGCTTTGTAAAGCGTTTTTGAAATGTTCAGAAAAATAACCACTCTTTTCCATAATGGCAAAGAACGGAAATTTATTTAATATTCCAAAGTGAAATAAGGAATCGTTTGAGCTGGTGTTTTATATTTCATTTTGTTCTATAAAATGCTTTTTCGTTATTTTTTGTACTTAACATTTTGCGATATAAATTTAGCCACACGAAATTGAGGGTAATAACGGAGGAGAGTAAAAATGAAAAAAATTGCTTTATTTTCAGTGCTTTCTTTCGTCTTGGCAGCCTGTTTATGGCATACCAGTACGGAACAAAAACAGTGCTACTGAATGTGTCCTATGACGTGATTCGTGATTTCTATAAAGGAATATAACATCGCGTTTCAACGTAATTTCCCTCAGATGTGATGATTTCACAATCGCATGGTGGCGCCAGTAAACAGGTGCTCGGCGTGTTAAATGGCTTGCCTGCAGATGTGGTGACATTGACACAAAGTAATGATATCGACGCTTTAGTTAAAAAAGGCTTAGTGAATGCGGATTGGCAGCAAGTATTACCGAATGGTGCAGTTCCTTTTGGGTCAGTGATGGTGCTTTTGGTGAAAAAGAAATCAAAACACATTCAAGACTGGTCTGATTTGGTACGTGATGATGTCAAAGTGAGTGTTTGCTAATCCTAAAAACCTCTGCGAACGGGCGCTTTGCTTTATTTATCGGCTTTAGCTTATGCCGAACAGCATAGTGATAAACCACAAGATTTTATGTTACGCCTACTAAGAAAATGTGCCGGTTTTAGAGGCGGGTGCGCGCAGTGCCAGTATTTCTTTACGCAGCGTAATATCGGTGATGTTTTAATTGCCCCAGAAAATGAAGCAGCGTTAGCGGCTAAAACACTGGGCGAAAACAGCTTTGATGGTGTACCCAAGTATAACGGCCTATACCCCAATTTATGTGGCGGAAGTGAATAAAAATACGCAGGCAGATGGTTTGCATCAACTTTCCCATGATTATTTGAGCTATTTATGGTCACCCCAAGCACAGGAACTGGCTGCCCAAAATTATTTCCGTCCGACAGATAAAAATTATTGCTAAAAACGACCGCACTTTTTTCCCGAAGTGATCAATTTGATGTGAACCAACGTTTTGGTTCGTGGGAGGCGATTAATACTAAACATTTTGTCGATAACGGCTTATTTGATCGTCTATATATCAGTGCACAACGTGCTGATAAAAGTGAATAAATAGGAGTGATACCCATGAATTATTTTCCACTTTTTGTTGATTTAACTGGTCGTCCGGTACTTGTTGTTGGTGGTGGTTCAGTGGCTGCTCGTAAAGTTGGGTTGTTACTCAGCAAATGCTCAAGTCCCGTATTGTTGCTCTCCAATTAAATGAAGAGTTAAGCGAGCTTGAACGTCAAAATAAAGTGCTGTGGATTGCGAAAGAATTTAATGCCGAACAAATGAGAACGGTGATGTTAGTGATCGCGGCAACAAATGATGAGGTATTAAATCACCGTATTTTTCCATTGGCCGAAAGCCAACATAAATTAGTCAATGGTGGATGATCAACCTCATTGTAGCTTTATCTTCCTTCTATTATTGATCGTAATCCGATCAAATCGCGATTTCGAGTGGTGGAAAAGGCGCCAGTATTAGCCCGTTTATTACGTGAGAAACTGGAAGCATTATTGCCACAACATTTAGAGCAAAATCGCTGAGATTTCTGGTGAGTAGCGGATCAAGTAAAAGCAAAATTGGCATCGATCACCGAACGTCGCCGTTTTTGGGAAAAATGTTTAGTGGACGTTTGCAAGTCTCGTTAAGAATCAACAAGAGGCTCAAGCTGAAGAGAATTGGCTGAGCAACTAGAAAATAACTATCAAGGTGGTTTTGTTTCTTTAGTTGGTGCAGGTCCTGGCGATGTGGGTTACTAACCCTTAATGGTTTTACAGGAAATCCAACAAGCTGATGTAGTGCTTTACGATGCCTTGGTTTCTGATGAGATTCTTTCTTCTTTGATTCGCCGTGATGCAGAACGTATTTTTGTGGGGAAACGTGCCAATAGGTCGTTCTGTCGCACAAGATGAAACCAACCAATTGTTATTAACCCTTGCCCAACAAGGCAAGCGAGTAGTGCGCTTAAAAGGCGAGCGATCCTTTCGTTTTTGGACGCGGTGGCGAAGAATTAGATAGTATTAGCTCAACATCAAATTCCATTTTTCGGTTGTACCCGGTACTACAGCGGGTATTGGCGCAACAGCCTATGCTGGCATCCCATTAACTCACCGAGATTATACACAAAGTACCATTTTTGTGACGGGTCATCAGTAAAGCCGATGCGTCTGATATTGAATAGCAAACCTTAGCAAGAGTCATCAAACCTTAGTTATTTATATGGGGACGTTAAAAGCTCAAGTCATTGCTGAACGTTTACAACAATATGGTCGAGCTGCGAATACGCCTGTTGCGATTATCAGCCAAAGGTACTCAACTTACTCAAGCAGCGATTGGCACACTTGCAAATTTAGCTGAATTAGCTGAAAAAGCAGAGACACCAGCCTTAAGTTGTGGTGGGAGAAGTGGTGAAATTACACGAACAATTAGCGTGGTTTGGAGAAAGAAAACAACGTCAAAAACAACTGCACTCTTTACCTTAGAAGTCTAACCATCAGTCAAGTGGCGTAAGGAGTGGATGATGAGTTTATTTAAACCGACTTTTGGCAAATTCCACTTGTTAGCCTTGATGTACAAGACGTTTGGCAGAAAAAGCCACATTGAAGCAACGTTTACATCAAATAGCTGATAGCCATCACAATACACGCTTTGCCAGCAGTTTAGCCGTAGAAGATATGGTTATTACCGATGTCATTGCACGTGAAAACTTAGATATTGGTATTTTTACTTTAGATACCGGTTTACTCCATCAAGATACGTTAAATTTATTAGACAACCTTGAGAAAGTCTATCCACATCTTCAAATAGAACGCTTTCAGCCGATTGCTGATGAAGTGACTCGCTACGAGGAAGAAAAAGGAAATTTGCTTTTATGCAAAGCGTGGAATTACGTCGCGAGTGTTGCCATATCCGTAAAAATCGAACCGTTAAATCGCGCGATTCAAGGTGCAGATGCATGGTTGACCGGACAACGTCGAGAACAATCGGCTACACGTACTGCGCTCCCTTTTGCTGAGCAAGATCAGTCTCGTGGTATTGATAAATACAATCCTATTTTTGATTGGTCAGAAACAGATGTGTGGGCTTATATCTTAGCGAACAATGTGCCTTATAACGATCTTTACCATCAAGGTTTTTCCAAGCATTGGCTGTGAACCTTGTACCCGCCAAGTTAAACAGGGCGAAGATATTCGCGCCGGCCGCTGGTGGTGGGAGAGTAAAGATAGTAAGGAATGATGGATTACATAAGTAGATATAGGAAGCAAACATGACAAAAACTGAACTCAACAACCAACATCTAGACTGGCTCGAGGCGGAGTCGATTCATATTATTCGTGAAGTCGTCGCGGAATGTGAAAACCCGGCGTTGCTTTTTCCGGTGGGAAGGATTCGGTGGTATTGCTGGCATTAGCCCGTAAAGCATTTCAGTTAGGTGATCGTCCGGTACATTTACCGTTTCCATTGGTGCATATTGATACCAGCCATAACTATCCAGAAGTGATCCAATTTCGAGATGAACAAATGGCAAAACTTAACGCTCGCTTAGTCGTTGGGCATGTGGAAGATTCCATTGCCAAAAGGCACGGTGGTATTACGCAAAGAAACGGATTCGCGTAATGCGGCACTGGCGATCACTTTATTAGAAACCATTGCAGAAGATGGATTTGATGCCTTGATGGGCGGTGCACGTCGTGATGAGGAAAAAGCTCATGCTAAGAACGAATTTTCTCGATTCCGTGATGAGTTCGGCCAATGGGATCCTAAGGCACAACGTCCGGAATTATGGTCTCGTACAATGCTAAATTGCATAAAAGGTGAAAAATATGCGAGTGTTTCGATTTCCAACTGGACGGAATTAGACATTTTGCAAAATATATCGCTCGTGAGAATTTGGAATTGCCTCCGATTTATTACAGCCATAAACGAGAAGTTGTACGTCGTAAAGGTTTGTTAGTACCAGTGACACCATTAACCCCTAAATTGCGCAAATGAAGTCAGCGAAGTATTAGATGTTCGTTTCCGTACTGTGGGTGATATTAGCTGTACCTGTCCGGTAGCGAGCACTGCATCAACACCATTAGAAATTATTGAAGAAACCGCTATTGCCGACATTTCTGAGACGCAGCGCGACTCGTCTGAACGACCAAGCCAGCGAAAGCCGCCATGGAAACGGAAAAAGAAGGGTATTTTTAGTATTTCTACTTTCTTGCTTGTGCAAGAAAGTAGCAAGACTACACCCCAATTAAATCGCTCCTCTTCACTTTGTTTCAATTTTCTTAACGAAAAATTTATAAACTCGCTACGCTCAAACAGTACAAATTTTTCTAAAAGTGAGACTCGTTCAGGCGATTTATATGGGGCATGATTCAAAGATGATGAAATACAAAGAATAATTAACAGAATATAAGGAAGAAATATGACACAACATTCAACTCCACTTCGTTTTATTACTACCGGTAGTGTAGATGACGGGAAAAGTACCTTAATCGGCCGCTTACTTTACGATAGTAAAGCTTTATTAACCGACCAGAATTAAAACCCTTTATAACGCAGGAAAAGAGAAAAAGGTAATAAAAAGCCATTGATTTTTCTATTTTGGACGAGATGGTTTGGAAGCAGAACGTGAACAAGCATCACCATTGATGTGACGTATCGCTATTTTCTCTACAGCAAAACGTAAATTCATCGTGCCGACACCCCAGGACATGAGCAATACACACGTAACATGGTGACAGGAGCAGTACAGCATCTGCTGCAATCGACTGTAATTGATGCTTCTCAGCTGAATTTTTGATGAAAAACCGTTACAACTCTTACCACAAACTAAACGTCATTCAGCGATTTTGCGTCAATTAAATTGCCCGCACATTTTAGTGGCGGTGAACAAAATGGATTTATTGGATTACAGCGAAGATTCAATGCTATTGTGGAGGCGTATTGTCAATTGGCGCTACAGCTGGGTTTAAAAAGATGTGCATTTTGTGCCGGTATCTGCATTGCTGGGCGATAACCTAGTATATGCAAGTGAAAGCACCCTTGGTATCAAGGCGAACCTTTACTCACCATTTTAGAAAATTTACGAGTGTGATGAAAGTGAGCCATTCTAATGCTGATTTCTATTTTCCTGTGCAATTGAGTCGTACGTCAGGATGCGGATAAAAGCTGATGATTTCCGCTGAGTTTATCAAGGTCGAATTGAGCGCGGTTCCGTGCAACAGGGGCAGACTATTCGAATTGAACCGAATGGATTAACCGCTAAAAGTGACTGAGTTATTACGCCAAAAGGTGAGGTGCACAGGTGGTGGCCGGGGAAGTGATTACCTTACGTTTGAATCGCGATATTGATATTTCCGTGGTGATTTATCTGTGGATGAAAGTTCACCACTTACAGCACAAAAACAACTTGAAGCTCACAATTTGTTGGTTTGATGAACGCCCATTAAATACCGCCCGTAAATATTTACTTAAACATGGTACGCAAACCGTATTTGCCAAAATCAGTGAAATTGAAAGTGTGTTAAACGTTCATACACTAGAACAAGAAAGTAGCGTACAGCCTAAAAGATGAATGATATTGCTAGAGTGCGTTTTAAGTTTACGAAACCGATTGTTGCCACAACTTACGAAGAAAAATATTGCTGGTGGCGCTTTTATTTTTGAGTTGATGAAGCAACTTATAACACTGTAGCAGCTAGTATGATTCTCTAAGTCGCGCTTTTCTTTAATATGTGAATTTACTGATATTACTCATGTGAGGAAACTTATGCAACACAACAATCCATTACCAACAGAAATACTGAATCTCTACCAACGCTAACTCCTTCAATTGGCATGGCTTTCCGGTTATGCATGGTCGCAAGCTTCCGGTGTAGAACAACAGGTCGCAGGGCAACATTTGGCAGCAAATTTGACCGCACTTTCGGCAGAACCTTTTTTTCAATTACTGTGCTTTCAGGCTCCCAAACCGGCAATGCAAATCGGTGGCAGATAAAGCTGCCGCAGAGCTTACAGAAGCCGGTATTGCCGTGAAACGTGTCGCTTAAAAGATTATAAAGCGAAAACCATTGCTGATGAAAATACCTGCTCTTAGTGACTTCTACGCAAGGTGAAGGCGAGCCACCGGAAGAAGGTGTGGTATTGCATAAGTTATTAAACGGTAAAAAGCACCAAAACTCACCGAATTGCAATTTGCTGTGTTGGGATTAGGGGATAGTTCTTATCCAAATTTCTGCCAAGCAGGCAGGATTTTTGATCAGCGTTTTTGCCGAATTAGGCGCGACGCGTTTATTTAAGCGAGTGGATGCAGATTTAGATTGCAGTGCAACCGCGGAACAATGGATCAGAGATATTGTGGCTATCGTAGAAAAAGGCTGCGCAGGCTTCACCGGCTGTGCAAAGTATTGGTACTGCTACAACCGCACCGGTAGCCAGGAAAGCCAATACAATAAAAGCCAATCCATTTTTCTGCAACGTTAATCACTAACCAGAAAATTACTGGTCGTCAGTCTGATAAAGATGTTCGTCATTTAGAGTTTGATTTAGCCGGCTCAGATCTTCATTACCAAGCAGGGGATGCACTCGGCGTATGGTTTGACAATGATCCTAAGTTAGTCGATGAAAATTTTTATCGCTCGCCAGATTGATCCTACTACAGAAGTGACAATTGAGGAAAACGCAAACTATTTCGACCGCACTTTTTATCGCATTTAGAGCTGACTCAAAACACGCCAGCTTTTGTGAAAGGCTATGCAGCTTTGGCGAATAAACGAACAGTTAAACGATTTGGTTGCGGATAATCAAGCATTGCAAGAATTGGTTCAACGTACACCGATTGTGGATGTATTACATCAATTTCTGCAAAATTAACTGCTGAACAACTGGTTTCATTATTGCGTCGCTTAACGCCTCGTTTGTATTCCATTTCATCTTCTCCAGCAGAGGTTGGGAAGAAGTCCATCTAACCGTTGGCGTGGTACGTTTTGAATATGAAGGTAGAGCACGAGTGGCGCAGCCTCAAGCTTTTAGCGGATCGCGTAGAAGAAGATGGTGCTGTGCGTGTATTTGTAGAACATAACGATATTTTCGTCTGCCAAATGATACGACTAAGCCAGTTATTATGGTGGGTTCCAGTACCGGCGTAGCACCATTCCGTGCTTTCATGCAGCAACGCGTAGCCGATGAGGCGAGTGGTAAAAAGCTGGCTGATTTTTGGTAATCCGCATTTTTGCCAGCGATTTCTTTATCAAACCGAATGGCAACAATTTTGCCAAAGAAGGCTTCTTGCATAAATACGATTTTGCTTGGTCACGTGATCAAGAGAAGAAAAATCTATGTGCAAGATAAAATTCAGTGAAAAATTCGACTGCACTTTGGCAATGGTTACAAGAGGGCGCTTATTTTTATGTCTGTGGAGATGCATCAAAAATGGCAAAAAGATGTGGAACAAACATTACTCGACGTCATTGCTAAAGAAGGTAATTTAGCTCGGATGAAGCAGAAGATTATTTAAATGAACTGCGTGAAGTAAAACGTTATCAACGCGATGTGTACTAGATTTGTGGGGTGATGACAGAGCAAAACAAACAAAAAGGCTTGGAATGGCAAGAGAAACCGCTTTCTGACAATGAACGCTTAAAAACCGACAGTAACTTTTTACGCGGTACCATTTTAGATGATTTAGAAGATTCCTTAACCGGAGGTTTCCGTGGGGATAACTTTCAATTAATCCGTTTCACGGTATGTATGAACAAGACGATCGTGATATTCGTGCCGAACGTGCAGAGGAAAAACTCGAACCGTTGAAATTTATGCTGTTACGTTGCCGTTTACCGGGAGAATCATCAAACCATTCCAATGGATTGAATTGGATAAATTCGCCCGTGAACACAGTTATTATCGTTCGATTCGTTTGACCAATCGTCAAACTTTCCAATATCACGGTGTGCCGAAAAGCCAATTACAAACCATGCATCGTTGTGCATAGTCTGGGATTAGACTCAATTGCTACGGCTTCAGATACGAACCGTAACGTGTTATGTACTCAATCAATTGAATCGGCATTACACCAACAGGCGAGTGAATACTAAGAAAATTTCAGAACATCTGTTACCACGTACACGAGGATATTTAGATAGTGGATTGATGGTAAGAAAGTCCAAAAGTAGCGACTGATTTTTACAGGAAGAACTGATTCGGTAAAAACTTATTTGCTACGTAATTTAAAAACAGCTGTGGTGATTCCACCACCAATGATGTGGATTGTTACGGAAATGACTTAGATTTTGTAGCGATTGTGACGAGGAACGGCAATTTGGTTGGTTTTATGACTGGTGGGTGGTGGTTTATCCCTTGAACATGGCAATACCAAAACCTATCCGCATATTTCCCTGAACTGGGTTATGTGCCGTTGGAATACACTTTAAAAAGCAGCGGAAGCCGTGGTGACAACCCAACGGGACTTTTGGTAACCGTAGTGATCGTAAAAATGCACGTAGTCGTTATACCATTCAAAACATGGATTAGATAATTTCCGCGCCGAAGTCGAACGTCGTATGGGGATTCCATTTGAACCGATTCGTCCGTTTAAATTTACTGAACGCGCATCGTATTGGTTGGGTAAAAGGTATCGATAACAACTGGCATTTGACCCTGTTTATCGAAAAGCGGCCGTTTGGTGGATAATGATGAGAAAAATTACTGAGTGATTGAAAATTGCTGTATTCATATGGCGATTTTCGTATCACCGCCAACCAAAATCTGATCGGGCAATGTAGTGGAAGAGGATAAAGCACAATTGAAATAAATTGCGCGTGATTACGGTTTAATTCGTGATGATGTGAGTAAATTACGTGAAAACTCAATGTCTTGCGCTTTCTTTCCAACCTGTCCATTAGCGATGGCAGAATCAGAGCGAATTCTTCCAAGCTTTATTGATGAACTGGATAAAGTGATGCGAAATATCATGTGGCTGATGATTATATTGTTACGCGAATTACCGTTGTCCAAAATGGTTGTGGTCGCGCAATGTTGGCGAAATCGGTTTAGTGGGCAAAGCAATGTCGTTATAATCTGCATATTGGTGGGGGATCGTGAAGGTGTGCGTATTCCACGTCTTTACAAAAGAAAATATCACGATCTCCGGGAAATTATCACTGGAATCCTGATACTCGATTGGGCCGTTGCGCAAAATGAGCGTCGCGCCAACGAAGGCTTTTGGTGATTTTTACCATACGTGTGCGCACTATCAAACCAGTAGTAAATGCACCGGCTGATTTCTGGGATGCTCGCAAAGCGATTATTAAATCAGCGGCTTTAATGCGCAAAAGTGCGGTTAATTTTAACTGTACTTTTAGTTG
>BNJU01001791.1_pt1 | contig 96668 bp, 141 predicted proteins | sample 8539281 | NCBI WGS metagenome assembly BNJU01 (sample SAMD00202456, study PRJDB9452) | human saliva metagenome | isolation source: human saliva | place: Japan
AGTATAATAAGAAAAGGAAAGTCCCTATGAAATTTCTTGAATTAAATAAAAAGCGTCATGCAACGAAGCATTTCAATGATAAAGCAGTTGATCCGAAAGATGTGCGGACGGCGATTGAAATTGCAACTTTAGCGCCAAGTGCTCACAATAGCCAGCCTTGAAATTTGTAGTTGTGCGTGAGAAAAAAATGCAGAGTTGGCTGAGATTGCTTTTCGGTGCAAACAAAGACCAAATCACAGAAGCACCCTGTGACGATTGCTCTTTTTACAGATACAGACTTAGTTAAACGAGCTCGGAAAAATTGCTCGTGTAGCTGGGGTCAATAATATGTCCGACGAATTGTTGCAATATTATATGCAAAATTTACCGGTTGAGTATAGTCATTATTCTGAGCAGCAAAAAAGCGATTATTTGGCTTTAAATGCTGGTCTGGTGGCAATGAATCTTGTTTTGGCTTTGACCGACCAAGGAATTGGTTCCAATATTATCCTTGGATTTGATAAGTCAAAAGCTAATCAAGTGCTAGATATTGACGAACGCTTCCGTCCAGAACTTTTAATTACCGTTGGTTATACAGATGACAAACTGGAGCCAAGCTATCGTTTGCCAGTGGACGAGATTATTGAAAAACGTTGATAGAAAGGAATCTGATTTTATGACGATTGATTTTAAAGCAGAAGTTGAAAAACGTCGCGACGCTCTATTGGTTGACTTGTTCAGCCTTTTGGAAATTAACTCCGAGCGAGATGACATGAAAGCAGATAAAGAACATCCTTTTGGGCCTGGACCTGTTAAGGCTTTTGGAAAAATTCTTAGAATTAGCTGCGCGTGATGGCTATTCAACGAAGAATGTTGACAATTATGCAGGGCATTTTGAATATGGTGAAGGAAACTGAAGTTCTTGGAGTTTTTTTGCACATGGATGTGGTGCCTGCTGGAAGCGGATGGGATACAGATCCGTATACGCCAACTATCAAGGATGGTAAATTATTTGCGCGTGGTGCGAGTGATGACAAAGGGCCAACGATGGCTTGCTATTATGGACTGAAAATCATCAAAGAATTAGGTTTGCCGACATCTAAGAAGGTTCGTTTTTGTAGTTGGTACAGATGAAGAATCTGGCTGGGCTGATATGGACTATTATTTCAAACACGTTGGTTTGCCAGAGCCAGATTTTGGTTTTTCACCAGATGCAGAATTTCCGATTATCAATGGCGAAAAAGGGAATATCACCGAATATCTTCATTTTGCAGGGGAAAATAGCGGAGCTGCGCGCTTGCATAGCTTTTACTGGCGGACTTCGTGAAAATATGGTTCCTGAATCTGCAACAGCAGTGGTATCAGGAAATGTGCCAAATCTTGTAGATAAATTGGACGAATTTGCAAAAGGAACACGAACTTCGATTTGAATACCAAGAATTACCGAGTGGACAAATAACAGTTACGATTGTTGGGAAATCCGCCCACGGAGCTTCTCCACAATCTGGTGTCAATGGCGCGACTTATTTGGCGAAATTCTTGACCCAGTTTGACTTTGCAGGTTCTGCTAAGGATTATCTTGAAGTGGCTGGGAACATTCTTTTAGAAGACCATGCAGGAAAAGCTCTGAAAGTAGATTATGTAGATGAAAAAAATGGGTGCTCTTTCTATGAATGCTGGTGTTTTCCGCTTCGATGAAGCAAGCAACGACAACACCATTGCCCTTAATTTCCGCTATCCACAAGGAACCAATCCAGAAATGATCAAATCTAAATTGGAAAACTTACCTGTGGAGACAGTGACATTGTCCGAGCACGAGCATGTTCCCCACTATGTTCCAATGGAAGATCCGCTTGTGAAGACACTTTTTAGATGTGTATGAAAAGCAAACAGGTCTGAAAGGTTATGAGCAAATTATTGGTGGAGGAACGTTTGGTCGTCTCTTGAAACGCGGTGTTGCTTATGGTGCCATGTTCCCAGGCTATACAGATACCATGCACCAAGCAAATGAATTTATAGATGTAGAAGATCTTTTTCGTGCAGCAGCTATTTATGCTGAGGCAATCTATGAATTGATTAAATAAAGGACGTAAACTCAGCTAGAAATAGTTGAGTTTCTTTTTCAAAGAAAGAGGACTATTATGATTTATACAATTACAAGTGCGACAGGTCAATTGGGGCAAAAGGTCGTTGCTGAAGCACAGAAACAGTTAGACATCTAATGACATTCGGCTATCTGTTCGGAGTCCCCAAAAAGCGAGCCAGTATGCAGCAGCAGGGATTGATGTCAGAGAAGCTGATTATTTAGATGTGGATTCTATGGTCGAGGCTTGGCGTGGAACGGATGTTTTGATTTACATTCCAAGTATTTCTCATCCAAGTATTGTTCGTGTACCCGAGTTTGAAAAATTCAGTTATTGCGGCAGAAAGAGCTGGAGTTAAGCACTTTATCTTTGTTGGATTTTTCGCCGATCAAGTTAATAGCCCTTTTCACATGGCGGCTTTCTGCTTATGCCAATACTCGTCTAGCATCAGCTGGATTTTCTTACAGCATTATCAAAAATGCTATGTATGCTGATCCATTGGTACCTTATTTACCTGAGTTAATAGAGCGCAAGGCGGTCATCTATCCAATGGAAAATGCCAAAATGAGCTTTATTTCGCGAGAAGATAGTGCAGAAGCTATTGTCAAACTGGCTATGTCGCCTGTCCCTACAGGGAAAGACGTATGTTTTGACTCAAGAACGCAATTACACAATGTTGGAGCTGGCTAATCTTTTGTCCGAGGTTTCTGGTCACGAGATTAGCTACCAGTCGGTGACAGTTGAGGAATTTGCTGTCCTTATGACCAACCAAAAGGTTTTCGGTGTTGTGCTGGCTTCTCTTTACCAAGCTGGAAGCCGAGGCTGTTTGGACATTGTGACAGATGATTTTCGGACAATCACAGGACGGCAAGCAACTGATTTGAAAAGCTACATGATGAAAAATTATCAAAAATAGAGGCAAGAAATGGAAACGCTAGAAGATATTAAGAAAGCTATTATGGCTGATTCACAAAATCAAGCATATACCGAGCGAGGAATTGAGCCACTTTTTGCAGCGCCTAAAACGGCACGTATAACATTGTCGGTCAAGCGCCGGGCATCAAAGCGCAGGAAACACGCTTGTACTGGAATGATAAGAGTGGTGATCGCTTGCGTGAATGGATGGGTGTCGATTATGATACTTTTTATCATTCAGGTTATTTTGCTGCGATTCCAATGGACTTTTATTTCCCAGGTCATGGAAAATCAGGCGATTTACCGCCTCGCAAGGACTTTTGCTGAAAAATGGCATCAGCCGATTTTAGAGTTGTTGCCGGATCTTGAATTGACGATTCTCATTGGTCAGTATGCTCAAAAATACTACCTTCATCAAAAAGGAACTGTAAAACTAACTGATACGGTAAAACATTATCAAGACTACTTGCCAGAATTTTTCCCGCTTGTCCACCCCTCACCACGAAATCAAATTTGGATGGCTAAGAATCCTTGGTTTGCAGAAACCGTAATTCCTGATTTAAGGGAACGGGTACAAAAGATTATTTCATAGTGTGGAACAAAAGTTAATCATTTAAAAGTTTTTTGATTTTGTTGCTCCACAGCGGTTCATTAGTACTGAAGCGCCTAATGAATTTCTCCAAAACCGCTGCGCTTTGCAAGCATAACGTATAAATAATAGAAGCTAGGCACTTTTTCCCAGCTTCTTTTTAAACAAAATCTTTGACAAAAAAATGTTCTATATAGTAGAATAAGCACAAACTTCTATATCGTATATTTTAGAAAGAAGAAAAAAATGAGTAAAAAAAGTAATCAATGGTGGGTTTTACATCGGGAAAATTCATCGTTTGTCCAATCGACTGATGAATCACATTTTGTTAGAACGAGGAATTCAAGCCTTTTAATGGAGAGCAGGGACGCATTTTACACGCGCTTTGGCAAAAAGATTATCAAAGTCAAACGGAACTGTCAGAGCAGACTGGCTTGACGTTGAATACTCTTACGAAAAATGATTGACCGAATGATTAGCATGAACCTTGTGGATCGGTGCTCTCATGAAAAAGATAAGCGAAAAAAGATGGTTTGTTTGACGGGCTATGCCAAAGGTCTGCAAGATGAGTATAATGCGATTTCTAAGGAAATAATTGAAATCTTTTACAGCGGATTTTTCTGACCTAGAAATTGATGAATTTGAGACTTATTTGGAGCGTATCGTGGCAAATTTAACCAAGCCAAGAAAGGATGAAGCATGAACGAGTTCATTAAATTAGTGACCAATCAATGGCAGTTTCTATTTTAGTCTGGTGTGGGATCATATCTGGATATCGGGCTTGTCTATCTTACTTGCTTTAATTTTTGGGAGTTGGGCTTGGAATTTTTCATCAGTTTCAAAAAAAGCTGGGCTGGTGTCGTTATCGGAATAGTGAATATTCTTTATACAATTCCCTCTATTGCCCTTTTTAGGGATTTTTGATTTCAATTACAGGAATTGGTAACAAAACAGCAATTGTAGCTTTAACCTTGTATGCACTTTTACCCATGGTACGGAGTACTTATACAGGGATTATAGGTGTTGATCCGCTTCTCGTTGAAGCAGCAGAAGGAATGGGTTCTACTCGCAAGCAGATTTTAACCAAGGTTCAGTTGCCACTTGCCTTTCCGGTCATGATGTCTGGTTTTCGCAATATGGTGACGATGACCATTGCGCTAGCCGGGATTGCTTCTTTCGTTGGAGCTGGCGGTCTGGGGGTTGCAATCTACCGTGGGATTACAACCAATAATCAAACCCTAACCCTGGTCGGAAGTATTTTAGTAGCTTTGTTGGCATTAGTCTTTGATTTTCTCCTTTCTTTGGTTGAAAAATCAATCTTACGTCATAAAAAAAGTATCTAAAAATGGTTAGCTGTTTTCAGTTCTATAGTTCTTTTGATGGCAGGAACCATCGCATTTTTTCCAAATAAATCCAATGGGCGGAACCGTGAAAATTGCGACCAAGCCACAGACAGAAAACTATATCTTAGGTGAAATGCAAAAGCAAGTTATTGAAGAATACACCAATCTGAAGGTCAAAATGACTAAAGGTGTTGGTGGCGGGACAGCCAATATTCACCCGGCTATCACAAAAGGGGAATTTGATATTTATGCTGAATACACTGGTACAATTTGGGAAGTCATTCTCAAAAATCAGGCTCGTATGATGAAAGTCAATTTAAGACGCTTGAAAGTCAATACCGCAAGAAATATCAACTTGCTTGGGTAAATACATTTGGCTTTTAATAACACATATGGCTTTAGCCGTTCGCAAGGATGTAGCAGAAAAATACAATATTAAAACCTTTAGCGATCTTGCTAAAGCTAGTCCTAATTTAACTTTTGGTGCGGAGTATGATTTCTTTGGTCGTGAAGACGGTTTTGCACGTTTACAATCTACCTATGGTATGAAGTTCAAATCTCAAGTGGATATGGATAGCGGATTGAAATATCAGGCTAGTTAAATCTGGAAAGAGTGGATGCGATTGATATTTTTCACCACAGATGGACAGCTTTATGGTGCTAATCTAGTGGTCTTTGAAAGATGATAAAAATCTATCCTTCTTATCAGGCAGGGAACAGTTGTTCGAGAAGCTACTCTAAAAAAATACCCACAATTGAAAAAGCATTGGCAAAATTAGATGGTATTTTTAACGGATAGTAAAAATGGCAGAACTAAATCATAAAGTAGAAAATGACAAAGAAGAGCCTGCTAAAGTCGCTCATGACTATCTTGTAGAGAAAGGAATTTTTGAAGAAAATGATTGAATACAAAGAAATGTAGCAAATCATATGGAAATCAAGACATTATTAAAAAATTTAAATCTAAAGATTGAAGATGGCACTTTTCTGACAGTTGTAGGGGACTTCTGGCTCAGGCAAAAACGACATTGTTAAAGATGATAAATGGTTTGGTCAAAGCCGAATCAAGGGCAAATCTTATCAATGGTCAAGATATGCAGGACACGGATTTGATTGAATTGCGACGAAACATCGGTTATTCGATTCAAGGAAATGGGCTTTTTCCGCATTTTGACAGTTGCTGAGAATATCGCTTATGTCTTGAATTTGCAAAAGAAAAAAATCAAGCGGAAATAGAGAAAGTTGTAGATGAAAAAGTTAGCTATGCTTGGTTTTGGATACTCAGCTAAAAAAATCGCTATCCAGCAGCTCTTTTCGGGCGGACAGGCGCAACGAGTGGGGATTGCCCGTGCACTCGCTGCAACGCCTGATATTTTGCTAATGGATGAGCCTTTTGGAGCAGTGGATGCTATTACGCGCTATCAGTTACAGCGTGAATTAAAATCACTGCATGAAGAAACCGGCATTACAGTTGTGTTTATCACACACGATATAACAGAAGCCTTTGAAACTAGGCACGAAAATCCTCGTTTTTAGATAAAGGGAGAAATCCAGCAATATGGCACGCCACAGGAAATAAAAAAATGCAGCCTGCAAATGACTTTTGTACGAAAAACTACTAGAATTAGCAAGCTAAAGAGAAGTTCTATGAATCAAAAAATGAAAGCCATGGTGATTTATGAGTCTGGTGGTCCAGAAAAATTTGTTCTAGAAGAATGAGAATTCCCTGAATGTAAAAGAAGGCTGGACTCTAGTCAAGATTAAAGGTTTTGGGATCAATCATTCAGAAATTTTCACTCGAAAGGTCTATCTCCAGATGTTCAATTTCCCTCGAATTTTGGGGATTGAGTGTGTAGGACAAGTGGTTGAAACGACAAGGAGAGATTTACAAATTGGATAAAAAAATTGTCTCTATCATGGGGTGAAATGGGACGTGCCCTTGACGGTTCTTATGCTGAATATGCTCTACTTCCAAAATGAGCAGATTTATCCCGTAGATAGCCAATTACCTTGGTCTGAGTTAGCAGCAGTACCAGAGACCTATTATACCGCTTTTTGGCTCCTTCAAAAATCTGCAGATAAAAGAAGGAGATTCAATCTTAGTCCGAGCTGCGACAAGTGGTGTTGGATTAGCTTTCTTAAAAATTGGTAAAGGCGCAATTCCCACAGAATCGTGTAGTTGGCGCAGTTCGTTCTCTCGCTAAAAAGATTTGCTTCAATATCGAGGTTTTGATGAAATTATTTTAGATGAAAAAGGAGTTTTTGCAAACTGAGGAAAAGTTTGATAAAATCCTTGAATTAGTCGGTCCGGCTACTCTAAAAAAATTCATTTGACCATATTCAAAGTGCAGGAATTATCTGTAACACTGGTCAATTAGGGTGGCAAATGGTATGTAGAGGAGTTTGACCCAATCGTAGAAATAAAAAAATAATAGTTTTTTTGACGAGTTTTTCATTCAGGCAATGTGAGCCAGCAGCTTATTGATGAACTTTTTAGCTATATTGATGCTTACCAGAAAAATGTATCTTCTCAACGAATCTTTTGTTAGAGCAAATCCCAGCAGCCCATTCTTATATCGAAAGTCAAGCGGGATTTGGGGAAAGTGGTCGTCTTAAATGATTAACTAGAAAAAAATGAAAAGTGTGCAAATGCATGCTTTTTGAATTGACATACAGTATATCTACGCCTATAATGTAAATTAGAAAATTCTATAAATGAGGCGATACAGATGAAAAAAAGGATTGGGATTTTATTAGTAGCGAGTTTGTTTCTTTTTGACAGCTTGTGGGGGAAAGAAAACGAATGTGGAAACGAAACAAGAAGGAAAAAGCAACATCTGCAAAAGTTGCATCCTCTGAGCAAGTAAAGAAAAAAAGCAAAAAGTTCATTATAATGGTTCTTACTATAGTGTAAAAGGAAAATACGATGAAATTGTCATCGCAAATAAACATTATCCATTATCTTCAGATTACAATCCCGGTGAAAATCCTACTGCTAAAGCAAAATTGCTGGAGTTGATTGCTGCTATGCAGCGCAAAGGCTATCCTATCAGTAATCAATATAGCGGTTTCCGTAGTTATCAAACGCAGGTTACTCTTTATCAAAAATTATATCAATCAAGACGGAAAGAAGCAGCAGATCGTTATTCTGCCCGACCTGGCTATAGTGAACACCAAACAGGCTTGGCATTTGACTTGATTGGTACAGACGGAAATCTAGTAACAGAAGAAAAGGCAAGTCGATGGCTTTTGAAACATGCAGCTGAATATGGATTTGTCGTGCGCTATCTAAATGGTAAAGAAGACAAAACTGGATATATGCCAGAGCAATGGCATCTTCGTTATGTTGGGAAAGAAGCAAAAGAGATTGCAGATTCAGGACTATCTTTAGAAGAGTATTTCGGCTTTTTCCGGGGAGATTATAAGGATTAAAGTTGAACACAAGGAGACAATCACATGAAAATCTACACAATGAACCCTACTATTGATGTCGTGGAAACACCTGTTGAAGAAACTAGTCGCATCATCCGTCACCTTCACTTAGGAGAAGGAAAAATAATTCCTGAACATAAGGCTGATGCTTTGGTGACTGTTGTCTGTCTAGAAGGAAAGGTTGATTTTACATCATCTGGTCAAACAGTTCAACTTGTTCCCGGAAGTTTTTTTAACCATGGAACCCAAATGAACTTCATAGTTTATATGGTGTAAAAGATAGCCATGTATTGGTTATTCAACAATTAAAAATACTGAATGTGAAAAAGAGTAAAAACTTGGAAAGTCATACTGTCGTAGATTCCAAGTTTTTTTGATTATATAAAAAAACCTTTCCCAAAAATTGGAAAAAGGCTTATTATCAACATTCTTTGTAATGTAAATATGATCTTTTATTTGAGACCGTATTTTTTTGTTGAAACGATCCACACGTCCATCTGCTTGAGTGAATTTTTTGACGTCCAGTGTAGAATGGATGTGAGTCTGATGAAATTTCCACACGGATCAAAGGATAAGTGTTTCCATCTTCCCATTCAACAGTTTCGCTAGAATACTTAGTAGAACCACTAAGGAATTTGTAGCCAGTTGAAGTATCCATAAAGACAACAGGACGGTATTCAGGATGAATATCTTTTCTCATTTTTTAAAATTTCCTTTCTGCCATGGTCTCTCTGCGAGCCATAGATTCGTTACTTTTGATAGTTTACCAAATTCTAGCGGATTTGACAAGTCTTTTCTACCAAATTATTTCCTTTTTTGCCAATTCTTTCAATTTCTTGATAAACTTCTTCGATTTCTTCTTTGGAGTAAGCATTGGCACCACTGGCAAGAGGATGACCGCCTCCGTCGTGTTTTTTAGCTACTTCATTAATCGGGATAAATTTACTCCGCAACCGAACGCGATAATTGCCATTTTCTTGCTCAACAAAAATTCCCCATAATTCAACGCTGTCAATACGCCCCGGAGCTGAAACGATAGCAGAAGTGTCAGCATCTGTTAAATGATTGGCTTTGAGAAGTTCCTGAGTTAAAATGACACGAGCTGCACCATTTTCCATCGACTTCTAAATGGTCATAAACATAGCCTTGAAGTTTAGCGATTTGATAGCTGAAAGAGTCCATTTTTCCGCGCCAAAGCAGCAAAAGTCAAAAGGATATTCGCGAAGTTTGCTGGCGATAGCCATTGTACGAGCGGTTGTGGCAGGATATAGGAAACGTCCTGTATCACCGACAATTCCAGCGTAAAGCAGTTTAGCAGAATAATCATCTAGTTTCAGTTTATTTTCCAATGCGAAGAGAGCAATTAGCTCACTAGCACTACTAGAGCTAGTATCTACCCAAGAAATATCCCCTGTAAATGTCATCGTTTGGATGATGATCGATTTTGATGAGAAAATCTCCTTTGCTGTACCGTTCGTCATCAATCCGAGCAGTATTTGCTGTATCACAAACAATCACTAAAGCATTCTTGTAATCATCATCTGAAACATCATCCATTTTAGCCAGCCAAGCAAGAGTAGGTTCAGTTTTTCCTGCTACTTTAATCTTTTTCTCAGGGAAATTGACTTGAAGTAATTTTTTTCAAACCGACTTGACTTCCTAATGCATCAGGATCGGGTCGCATGTGACGATGGATGATGATTATATCATATTCTTTAATTTTATGTAAAATTTGCTTGAAAATTTCCATATTCTAACCTCCACTCTACCTTTTTTATTCATTGTATCATAAGATGATTATTTTTAAAAAGTAAAAAGGAAAAAGTAGGGAACTTTAAGAGATTTGAAGTGCAACAATTTGTTCAAATGTGTTATAATAAACTGATAGAATTTTTGGAGGAAATTATGGCTTTTAGCAAAAATTGTATTTGCGAGTATGACAGGAAATACAGAAGAAATCGCAGATATTGTAGCTGATAAATTAAAAAGAACTTGGTTTAGAAGTAGATATTGATGAATGCACAACGGTTGATGCAGAGGAATTTCTAGAAGCAGATATCGCAATCGTTGCTTCTTATACATACGGTGACGGCGAGTTGCCTGATGAAATTGTTGATTTTTATGAAGATTTAGCTAGTCTTGACTTGACTGGAAAGATTTACGGTGTTGTTGGATCAGGCGATACATTTTATGATGAATTTTGTAAGGCAGTAGATGATTTTTGACCGCGCTTTTTGCAGCGACAGGTGCTGAAAAAAAGGCGCTGAAAATGTCAAAGTCGATCTATCAGCAGAAGATGAAGATATTGAAAATCTGGAGAAATTCGCTGAAGCATTAGCCGAAAAAAAGTACGGTAATCATGTAAGAAGGCTGAAATTTTTCCTAGCCTTTTTTAGCTTAATTTATTCGATTTTAGGCATATATTCTGACATTTCTAATATAGAATAGTATAATAAGAGAAGAGAAATTGTATCAATGGGAGGAATGAGATGACGAAAGAACGAGATTATGCTTTCGGTTTTCACGATGATGTAAAACCGTTATTTTTCTACTGGTAAGGGCTTGACAGAAGAGGTTGTTCGTGAAATTTCTGAAATTAAAAATGAGCCGCAATGGATGTTGGATTATCGCTTGCGTTCTTTAGAATTGTTCCATAAATTGCCCATGCCTCGATTTTTGGACCGGATTTATCCGGCATACGATTTGATGATATTGTCTATTATCAAAAATTAAGTGGGGATCGGGCTAGAAACTGGGATGAAGTGCCAGATGAAAATAAAGAAAACCTTTGAGCGTCTGGGTATTCCTGAAGCGGAACGTCAATTTTTGTCAGAGCAGTTGCTCAGTATGAATCTGAAGTAGTCTATCACAACATGAAAGAAGAATTTGCAAGCAAGGCATTATCTTTACCGATACCGACACGGCAGTACAAGAATATCCGGATTTGGTCAAAAAGTACTTTGGAACAGTCATTTCTAATGCAGAACACAAGTTTTTCCGCTTTGAACAGTGCTGTTTGGTCAGGTGGCACATTTATCTATGTTCCTAAAAATGTTCAATGTCAGGTGCCAGTTCAGACCTATTTCCGTATCAATGGAGAAAATGCTGGTCAGTTTGAACGCTCGCTCATTATTGTAGAAGAGGGTGGCTCTATTCAATACATTGAAGGGCTGCACAGCGCCGACTTATACGACCAATAGTCTTCATGCTGCAAATGTGGAAATTATTGTCAAAAAAGATGCTTTTTTCCGCTATACAACCATTCAAAACTGGTCAGACAATGTTTATAATCTGGTGACAGAGCGTGGAACGGTTGAAGAAGGCGGTACTTTGGAATGGATTGACGGAAATCTGGGCAGCAAGGTCAATATGAAATATCCTTGTAGCATTTTTAATGGTCGTAATGCAAGAACTTCGGTCCTTTCTATGTCCTTTGCTAATTATGGTCAGCATTTAGATGCAGGCTGTAAAGTCTATCACAATGCGCCGAAGACTTCTAGCACATTGATTTCCAAGTCTGTTGCAAAAGACGGAGGTAAGACAGATTATCGCGGTCAAGTCCGTTTTGGCAAGAACAGTGCTGGTTCAAAGTCTCACATTGAGTGCGATACGATTCTCATGGATGGTGAATCCAGCTCGGATACGATTCCATTTAATGAAATTCACAATTCGAATGTTGCACTGGAACACGAAGCTAAGGTTTCTAAGGTTTCGGAGGATCAGCTTTATTATCTCATGAGCCGTGGCATTAGCGAAGAAGAAGCAACGGCTATGATTATCAATGGTTTCATGGAACCGATCACCAAAGAACTTCCAATGGAATACGCAGTGGAGCTCAACCAACTCATTAACATGAGTATGGAAGGCTCAGTAGGATAAAAAGTAAAAACAGTCGTGAGGCTGTTTTTTGTTGAAACAAGAGAAAGAAAAAAGCACCGAATCGGTGCCACTTTTTCAAGTTGGATACGGACAAAGCCTTTATTTTAACTTGCTGTGTTGTTTCGAATGATTCCAAATAATGATAGTATACAATATTTTTCTTTTAAAATGTAAACGTTTTTTTCTGATAAAATATTAATATACTGAGGAAATTATATTGTTATATGAGAAAACTTAGTGAACGATCTGTTTAAAATATATAGTTCTGTGGAAATCTAAGAGATTTGATGTAGTTTTTGAAGCATTCGAAACAACACAGTTTAAAACTAAGATACAACTTTCTATTAATTCTATCACATTTTTTTATAGAAATTCATCATTATTTTTGTTGAAAATTTAAAAATATGTGATATAATCAAATCATAAATTATAAAAGTTGTATCTTAAGGAGTTGTTTTTAAGAAAAATTAGATTAAAAAAAGGACGAACTTGTTATTATAACGGAATTGTTAAAACTTATGAAGGTTCTTGTTGATATAGTTAAGGTTTTCGTTTCATAATTTTATAAGTGGCTTCTAAAGATTTTTATTTTTGATAAATAACCTTTTTCAGCAACTGTGATAAATGAACATTTTTAATTTTAGTAACTTAGTTTTAGAGGCTCACGCTCTCAATAATTGCTTTTATATAAAAAAATCAATCTTTACATCAGGAGGAAAAAGATGAATCAAAAATATTCTATTGGCCTCGATATCGGCACAAATAGTGTTGGATGGGCTGTTGTTACGGATGACTACAAGGTTCCTGCTAAAAAGATGAAAGTCTTAGGAAATACTGATAAACAATCTATCAAGAAAAAAATTTATTAGGTGCTCTTTTATTTGATAGTGGCGAAACAGCAGAAGCAACACGCTTGAAACGGACAGCAAGACGTCGATACACACGCCGTAGAAATCGTCTACGCTATTTGCAAGAAATTTTTGCTGAGGAAATGAACAAGGTAGATGAAAACTTCTTTCAACGCTTGGATGATTCTTTTCTTGTAGATGAGGATAAAAGAGGGGAACGTCATCCAATTTTTGGAAATATTGCAGCAGAAGTGAAATATCATGATGATTTTTCCAACAATATATCACTTGAGAAAGCACCTCAGCCGATATATCCCAAAAAAAGCTGATTTGCGCTTTGGTTTATTTAGCTTTAGCGCATATGATTAAATTCCGTGGGCATTTTTCTTATTGAAGGTCAGCTAAAAGCTGAAAACACAAATGTTCAAGCATTATTTAAGGATTTTGTAGAAGTATATGATAAGACAGTTGAAGAAAGTCATTTATCAGAAATAACAGTCGATGCATTGAGTATCTTAACAGAAAAAAGTTAGCAAATCTCGTCGTTTAGAAAATCTTATTGCTCATTATCCAGCTGAGAAGAAAAATACTTTATTCGGGAATCTTATTGCTTTTATCTTTTGGGTTTACAACCCAACTTTAAAAACCAATTTCCAATTATCTGAAGATGCTAAGTTACAATTTTCTAAAGATACGTACGAAGAAGATTTGGAAGGGTTGCTTTGGGGAAAGTTGGAGATGAGTATGCGGACTTGTTTGCATCCGCTAAAAATCTTTATGATGCTATATTGCTGTCAGGGATTTTAGCAGTAGATGATAACTCAACAAAAGCACCTTTATCTGCTTCAATGGTTAAACGCTATGAGAAACATCAGGAAGATTTAGACAACTTAAGAAATTTTATCAGTCAGAATTTATCAGATCACTATAGTGAGGTTTTTTCTGATAAAAACAAAGGATGGCTATGCTGGTTACATTGATGGGAAAAACGAATCAGAGGCCTTTTTATAAATACATCAAAAAAATATTCTGTCAAAAATCAGAAGGTGCAGATTATTTTTTCTTGACAAAATTGATCGTGAAGATTTTTTGAGAAAACAGAGAACGTTTGATAATGGTTCCGTTCCGCATCAGATTCACCTTCAAGAAATGCATGTTATTTTACGACGTCAGGGGGAACACTATCCATTCTTGAAAGAAAAATCAGGATAAGATTGAAAAAAATCTTAACGTTTAGAATTCCTTACTACGTTGGTCCTTTGGCGCGAAAAAGGCAGCCGCTTTGCCTGGGCAGAATATAAGGCGGATGAAAAATTACGCCATGGAATTTTGATGATATTCTTGATAAAGAAAAAAATCAGCAGAAAAAAATTCATCACACGCATGACTTTAAATGATTTGTATTTACCTGAAGAAAAGTCTTACCCAAACACAGTCTTCTATACGAAACCTTTACCGTTTACAACGAGTTGACCAAAGTTAAGTATGTTAATGAACAGGGTGAAGCTAAATTCTTTGATGCAAATATGAAGCAAGAGATTTTTTTGACCATGTCTTTTAAAGAAAATCGGAAAGTTACGAAAGATAAACTGTTAAACTATTTGGGCAAAAGAATTTGACGAATTTAGAATTGTTGACTTAACTGGACTGGATAAGGAAAATAAAGTCTTTAATTCCAGTCTTGGAAACCTACCATGATTTGCGTAAGATTTTAGATAAATCATTCTTAGATAACAAAGAAAATGAACAGATAATTGAGGATATCATTCAAACACTAACTCTGTTTGAAGATAGAGAAATGATCCGTCAGCGCCTTCAAAAAAATATAGTGATATCTTTACTAAGGCTCAATTGAAAAATTGGAACGCTGTCATTACACTGGTTGGGGACGCTTTGTCATACAAGTTGATCAATGGTATCCGAAATAAAGAGAATAAGAAAACAATATTAGACTATCTAATCGATGATGGTTATGCTAATCGTAACTTTTATGCAGTTGATTAATGATGATGCTCTTTCTTTTTAAAGAGGAAATTGCTAAGGCACAAAGTTATTGGGGAAACGGATGATCTAAATCAGTTGTTAGTGATGACTTACTGGCAGCCCTGCTATCAAAAAAAGGGCATTTTACAGAGTCTCAAAAATTGTTGATGAGTTTAGTTAAAGTTATGGGTATAACCCTGCTAATATTGTTATCGAGATGGCACGTGAAAATCAGACGACAGATAAGGGACGTAGAAATTCACAGCAACGTCTTAAATTATTACAAGATTCATTGAAGAATTTGGACAATACTGTAAATATTAAGAATGTGGAAAATCAGCAACTTCAAAAATGATCGATTATTCTTGTACTATATCCAAAATGGCAAAGATATGTATACAGGAGAAACTTTAGATATTAACAATCTAAGTCAATATGATATAGATCACATTATTCCGCAAGCCTATATTAAAGACGATTCTTTTGATAATCGAGTTTTAACGAGTTCTTCCGAAAATCGTGGCAAGTCTGATAATGTTCCCAGCATAGAAGTAGTTTGTGCTAGGAAAGCGGATTGGATGCGATTGCGTAAAAGCTGGTCTAATTTCTCAACGTAAGTTTGATAATTTAACCAAGGCAGAACGTGGCGGTCTGACCGAAAAATGATAAAGCAGGTTTTATTAAACGTCAGTTAGTTGAGACAAGACAAATTACTAAGCATGTTGCGCAGGTTTTAGATGCTCGTTTTAATGCAAAGCATGATGAGAATAAAAAAGTGATTCGAGATGTTAAAATCATTACTTTGAAATCTAATCTAGTTTCACAATTTCGAAAGGACTTTAAGTTTTACAAAGTACGTGAAATTAATGATTATCACCATGCACATGACGCTTATCTCAATGCAGTTATTGGAACAGCTTTGTTGAAAAATATCCCAAACTTGCATCAGAATTTGTATATGGTGAATTCAAAAATATGATGTCCGTAAATTTATTACGAAATCTGATAAGGAAATTGAAAAGCTACAGCAAAATATTTCTTTTTATTCAAATTTGATGAACTTCTTTAAAAAGAGGTTAAATTTGCAGACGGTACAGTAGTTGAGAGCCTGATATTGAAACAAGCGAGGATGGCGAAATAGCTTGAATAAACAAACCGACTTTAAAAATTGTTCGCAAGGTTCTCTCCCTATCCGCAGGTTAATATTGTGAAGAAGACTGAGGCACAGACTCATGGTCTAGATAGAGGGAAGCCAAGGGGACTTTTTAATGCTAATCCTTCCTAAAACCTAAACCAGATAGTAGTGAAAATTTAATGGGGTAAAGAGAAATCTTGACCCTAAGAAATATGGTGGTTATGCAGGTATTTCAAATTTTATGCTGTATTGGTTAAAGCGATTATTGAAAAGGAGTCAAGAAAAAGAAACGATGGTACTAGAATTTCAGGAATTTCCATTTTAGACCGAATTACTTTTGAAAAAGATAAAAGAGCTTTTGTTAGGAAAAGGATACAAAGATATTAAAAATCATTGAGCTACCTAAATACAGCTTGTTTGAATTGAAAGATGGATCCCGTCGCATGTTAGCTAGCATTCTTTCAACAAATAATAAACGTGGAGAAATTCATAAAGGAAATGAATTGTTTGTTCCACAAAAAGTTCACAACTTTGCTATATCATGCCAAACGAATTAACAATCCAATCAACAAAGATCATATAGAATATGTTAAGAAGCATAGAGATGATTTTTAAAGAGTTGCTCAACTATGTATTAGAATTTAATGAAAAATATGGGAGGGCTACTAAAAATGGAGAGCGTTTAAAAGAAGCGGTGGCGGATTTTGACAGCAAAAGCAATGAAGAAATTTGTACTAGCTTTTTAGGAGCCGTTAATAGTAAGAATGCAGGCTTATTTGAGTTAACCTCATTAGAAGTGCTCAGATTTTGAATTTCTTGTGTAAAAATTCCTAGATATAGAGATTACACTCTCATCGCTATTAGCGATTCTACCTCATCCACCAATCCATCACGGGTCTTTATGAAACACGGATTGACTTGAGCAAGTTAGGAGAAGATTGATGGGTGGAGAACAGTTGTTGTAAATACACATTCAAAACTTTCCTACAAGAATAATCACTTGATCTTCAAGGATGCCTCTCGGACAGAATTGATTCATCTGTCCGAGGTGGATATCTTGTTGTTGGAGACAACTGATATTGTGCTGTCAACCATGCTGATTAAGCGGCTGGTTGATGAGAATATTTTAGTTATTTTTTGTGATGATAAGCGTTTGCCAACAGCCATGCTGATGCCCTACTATGCACGTCACGATTCCAGTTTGCAGCTGAGTAATCAAATCACTTGGTCAGAAGATGTCAAGGCAGAAGTCTGGACGACAATCATTGCACAGAAGATTCTGAATCAAGCGATGTACCTTTGGAGATTGTGGTTTCTTTGAAAAATCACAGTCTGTTATTGATTTATATAATGGGTTGGAGCTGTTTGATCCTAGTAACCGTGAAGGACACGCGGCTCGGATCTACTTTTAATACATTATTTGGAAAATGATTTTTCAAAGGAACAAGATAATGATATTAATGCTGCTCTTGATTACGGATACACCTTGATACTAAGTATGTTTGCTCGGGAAGTAGTGGTTTGTGGATGTATGACTCAGTTTGGGCTGAAACATGCCAATCAGTTTAATCAATTTAATCTGGCAAGTGATGTAATGGAGCCGTTTCGTCCAATTATTGACAGAATTGTTTATGAAAAACAGGAACGATGACTTTGTGAAAATTAAGAGAGGTTGTTTACTATTTTTTTCTGATACTTTTCTCTATAATGGGAAAGAAATGTATTTATCTAACATTGTCAGTGATTACACTAAAAAGTGATAAAGACATTGAATCAAATGGGGAAAAGGAGTTCCTGAATTTAGGATATGAGTTATCGATATATGCGAATGATTTTAATGTTTGATATGCCGGTTGAAACTGCAGAGGAGCGTAAAAGCTTATCGAAAAATTTAGGAAATTCTTGATTAATGAAGGGTTCATTATGCACCAGTTTTCAGTATACAGTAGCTGCTTTTTGAATAACTCTGCCAACAATGCCCTGCTTGAGCGATTGAAAGTTAATAATCCAAAGAAGGAAGCATCACCCTTTTAACGGTAACAGAAAAGCAATTTTCTCGCATGATTTACTTGAATGGAGAAAAGGATACCAGCATAGCTAATTCAGATGCGAGATTAGTATTTCTAGGAGAGGATTTTACAGATGAAAATTAATTTTCCGATTCTGGACGAACCGATTGAAATTAAACAGGCTACTTTCCTTATTTTAGAGGAACAGCTGATATTTTCCGATGTTGTCAAAACACCTATATCACTATTCGGAAGAAGATGAGCTAAAATTATTTGATAACAAGATGAAATCCTTGAAAGAATCCGAGTTATTGCTTATTACAGATATTTTAGGTTACAATATTAATTCGCCGGCAATGTTAAAATTGATTCGTGCGGATTTGGAAAAACAGTTGAATGAAAAGCCTGAAGTGAAATCTATGTTAGAAAAAAATTAGTTGCAACTATTACAGAACTAATTGCTTTTGAATGTTTAGAAAACGAGCTGGATTTAGAGTATGATGAAATAACAATTTTGGAATTGATTGATGCTTTAGGGTGTAAAAATTGAAACACTAAAGTGACACTGTTTTTGAGAAAAGTTTTAGAGATTGTTCAGGTGTTTAAATATCTTTCTAAAAAGAAACTGCTTGTCTTTGTGAATGTATCATGTTATCTGTCTGAACATGAACTAGCTAAATTGGTAGAATATATTCAACTTCATAATATAAATGTACTGTTTGTTGAACCAAGAAAAAGTATACGACTTCCCTCAATATGTAGTGGATGAGGACTATTTCTTATCTTGTGAGAATATGATATAATATTAGTAAATATAAGGAATCATTTGAGCTGAAGTCTAGCTGGGACGAATGGCGCGATTACGAAATTTCGAGACAAAAATTGGTCCACGAGGTTTTAGAGCTGTAGTTGTTTCGAATGGTTCCAAAACATATTTCGTAAATACTGTACTGCTTTGAAACGTTTTAGAGCTGTGTTGTTTCGAATGGTTCCAAAACCCTTTGTCTTTACCCCAACCATAGTAGCAAGTTTTAGAGCTGTGCTGTTTCGAATGGTTCAAAACTTTTTGTTCTTAATCCGTCTTTTGTGATGAGTTTTAGAGCTGTGCTGTTTCGAATGGTTCCCAAAACTTTGAAGAGAGGCGAATATAAGGCTCTAAGTTTTTAGAGCTGTGCTGTTTCGAATGGTTCCAAAACAAAGAAGGTCTTTCAGATTCTGCGTTTTTGGGTTTTTAGAGCTGTGTCTGTTTCGAATGGTTCCAAAAACAAGCGCATGTCTTATATAGAGCACGCGCTTGTTTTAGAGCTGTGCTGTTTCGAATGGTTCCAAAACTTATAGAGGCTTCCCTAGTCATACTTATGGTTTTAGAGCTGTGCTGTTTCGAATGGTTCCAAAACACCCGGAGCAATTGTTGGAACGCACCTACAGTTTTAGAGCTGTGCTGTTTCGAATGGTTCCAAAACTGAAGAATCTGGGAAACAAACAAATGGCTTGTTTTAGAGCTGTGCTGTTTCGAATGGTTCCAAAACTCCTCACTTTGCTTGTTGCAGGTGGTATGGGTTTTAGAGCTGTGCTGTTTCGAATGGTTCCAAAACTTGCAGCAGCGGCAGCCCCTACCATTTTCAGTTTTTTAGAGCTGTGCTGTTTCGAATGGTTCCAAAACACAATACATTTTAATCATAGGGCTTGCAAATTTTTTTCCAATCGTGTTATAATACTTTTTAGAGACATATCACCTACAGGAAATCTTTTCAGAGGCGTGGAGCTGGGAATCACGCAGAGGATGTAGCTGGGACTACTCGATTTGTTTTTATGCAAACATAAAACGGTGGCTACGTTAGAGCCAATCAGAGGTGTCAACAAACTTTTTTGTTGTACATGAATGAAGGTGGAACCACGTTGCGACGTCCTTTTAGGATTGTCGCTTTTATTTTGTCGGAAGGAGGAAGAGTTGTGCTCTATATGATTGGTGGATCGCCTTGCAGCGGGAAGTCAACAATTGCTTTCCTTCTTGCTCAGAAGTACGATTTGCTTCATATCAAGTTAGATGCTTTGACAGACCAGATGATGGATCAAGCAAGAGCGAACGCAAAGCCGATTTCCCTTCTGAGACAGGACAGAAGTCCGGATCAAATCTGGTTGAGAAAGCCAGAGGAGATGGCAGATGAAGAATGGCGTTTTTATGAGGAGATTTTTCCTTATGTGACATCTTACTTGATAGAACATCAAGATCAACCACTCTACTGGAGGGAGCAGGGCTATTGCCTCACCTGGTAAAAAGTCTTGAAGAACCAGCGGTTTCATCTATGCTTGACTCCGACAGCTGATTTTCAGACAAAGCATTATCGGCAGAGAGAATGGGTTCCTATGTTTTAGAGGACACATCCAATCCTGAGCAAGCTTTTGAAAAACTGGATGCAGCGGGACATTCTTTTGCCCAAATGGTGCGGAAGGAAGCATTAGGGCTATCCTAGCCTCATGACAGACGGCAGTCGATCGGAAAAAGGAGACCGCTGAAGAGATTGCTCTGGCTCTTAAAATTGCCCAATACAAATAAAAATAGATATTAAAGGAGAAAACTATGATTAAGATTACTTTCCCAGATGGTGCTGTTCGTGAATATGAATCAGGCAGCACGACTTTTTGACATTGCCCAATCTATCAGCAATTCCTTGGCAAAGAAAGCCTTGGCTGGTAACTCAACGGCAAACCCATAGATACCACTCGCCCTATCACAGAAGATAGTAGCATCGAAATTGTCACACCTGACCATGAAGACGCCCTGCCTATCTTTGCGTCACTCTGCTGCTCACCCTTTGCCCAAGCTGCTCGTCGTCTTTTCCCAGACATTCACTTTGGGAGTTGGTCCAGCTTATTCAGGACGGATTTTTACTATGATACGGACAATGCTGCTGGCTCAGATTTCCAACGAAGATTTGCCTCGTATCGAAGAAGAAATGAAGAAGATTGTCATGAGAATTTCCCGTCAATTCGCGAAGAAGTGACAAAAAGATCAGGCACGAGAAATTTTCAAGAATGATCCTTACAAGTTGGAATTGATTGAGGAGCACTCAGAAGACGAAGGAGGGCTTACACCTACCGTCAAGGAGAATATGTGATCTCTGTCGGACCCTATGTACCGTCAACTGGGCGTATTCAAATTTTCCATTTGTTAAATGTAGCGGGTGCATACTGGCGTGGAAATAGCGACAATGCTATGATGCAACGGATCTATGGAACAGCTTGGTTTGATAAGAAAGACCTAAAAAACTATCTCCAAATGCGTGAAGAAGCGAAAGAACGTGACCACCGTAAGCCTCGGTAAAGAGTTGATCTTTTCATGATTTCTCCTGAAGTTGGACAAGGACTTCCATTCTGGCTTCCAGATGGTGCGACTATTCGTCGTATCGTAGAGCGCTATATTACAGACCGCGAAGTCAATGACGGCTACCAACACGTGTATACGCCACCGCTTGCTAGTGTGGATTTATACAAAACTTCTGGTCACTGGGAACATTACCAAGAAGATATGTTCCCGCCAATGGATATGGGAGACGGTGAACAATTTGTTCTTCGTCCGATGAATTGCCCACACCATATTGAGGTTTATAAAACCATGTTCATTCTTATCGTGAGTTACCGATCTCGTATTGCGGAACTTGGTATGATGCATCGCTTTTGAAAAATCAGGTGCACTTTCAGGACTCCAACGTGTTCGTGAAATGACCCTAAACGATTCTCACTATTTGTCAGTGCCAGAGCAAATTCAAGAAGAATTTAAACATGTGCTGGATTTGATGATTGACGTTTACAAAGACTTTAATATCACAGATTATCGTTTCCGTCTGTCTTATCGTGACCCAAATGACAAGCATAAATATTTTGATAATGATGAAATGTGGGAAAATGCTCAACGCATGTTAAAAGGAGCAATGGATGACTTAGGTTTGGACTACTTTGAGGCAGAAGGCGAAGCTGCTTTCACGGTCCTAAGTTGGATGTCCAGCAAAAACGGCTCTTGAAATGAAGAAACTCTTTCCACTATTCAATTAGACTTTGCTACCAGAACGTTTTCGACCTTCATTATGTCGGAGCAGACGGTGAAGAGCATCGTCCAGTCATGATTCACCGTGGTATTGTGTCTACTATGGAGCGCTTTATTGCTTACTTGATTGAAACATACAAAGGTGCTTTCCCAACTTGGCTTGCTCCTCATCAAGTGACGGTTATTCCGATTTCTAATGAAGTACATGCTGACTATGCTTGGAAAGTGGCGAAAGAACTGCGCAATCGTGGTGTCCGAGTGGATGTTGATGAACGCAATGAAAAATGCAATACAAGATTCTGTCAAAGTCAAACCCATAAAGTTCCTTACCAATTGATTGTAGGGGACAAGGAACAAGCAGACGGTACGGTGAATGTTCGTCGTTACGGAAGTAAACAAACACATACAGAAACAGTTGCAGAATTTGTAAATCATATTTTGGCAGATATTGCTAGAAAAATCACGCCTAGATGATAGAGAACAATGATGACATGATTGCATATAAAAATGTGTCAGGAGAATTATAACATGTATTCTGTCATCTCACTTTTACAATCTTTCAATTTCTGAGCTTAAGCTAGAAAAAGATATAAATCAAAAACTCATTGTGTTTGACAGTAACCTCAAAAGTTAGACAGAAAAATCTAACTTTTGGGGTGTTTTATTATGAAATTAAGTAATGAAGATAAAGTTCAAATCTATGAACTTAGAAAACAAGGTCAAAGCTCAAACAGCTTTCAAAAAGATTTGTGGGATGTTTCTGGTCTGAAGTATCATGGTGAAATTAATTGACCGTTATGGAATAGAAATCGTTAAAAAGGGAAGAATCGTTATTATTCTGAATTAAAGCAAGAAAATGATTGGTAAAGTCTTGCTTGAAGGTCGTTCACGTAGAGTGTCAGCCTTTGATTATGCTCTCCCAAATCAAGGAATGTTTTCAAATTGGCTGGCGCAATACAAGAAAAACGGGTATACTATTGTTGAGAAAACAAGAGGGAGACCAGCTAAAATGGGACGTAAACGGAAGAAAACTTGGAAGAAAATGACAGAATTAGAACGTCTTCAAGTAGAAAATGAATACCTGAGAGCGGGAGAATGCCATTCTAAAAAGTTGAGAGAACCCGATTGAAGGAGGAAAAGAAAAACAGAAATTGTTCGAGGATTGGTAACAGAGTTTGCTTTAGAGATTCTTCTAAAGATTATTAAGCTTGCTCAGTTCGACCTATTATTACCACTTAAAACAGCTGGATCAAACGGATAAGAATCAAACTATCAAAGCTGAACTTCAAGCTATTTTTACTGAACACAAGGGAAATTATGGCTATCGTCGCATCACCTCGCATTGAGAAATCGTGGTTTTTGTAGTGAATCATAGAAGGTCCAGCGTCTAATGAAAGTTCTGGTTTAACAGCTCGTATTCGTCGGAAACGCAAGTATTCTTCCTACCAAGGAGAAGTTGGCAAGAAAGCAGAAAAACCTTATTCAACGCCAGTTTGAAGCATCGAGGCCGATGGAAAAAGTGCTATACGGATGTGACAGAATTTGCCATTCCAGCAAGCACTCAAAAAGCTTTTACTTTATCACCAGTTTTAGATGGTTTTAATAGCGAAATCATAGCTTATAATCTTTCTACATCGTCGAACTTAGAACAAGTGAAAACCATGTTGGAACAGGCATTCACAGAGAAACACTATGAGAATACGATTCTCCATAGCGACCAAGGATGGCAATACCAACACGATTTTTTTATCACAGGTTTTTAAAGAGTAAGGGGATTCAGCCATCTATGTCACGTAAAGGTAACAGCCCAGACAACGGCATGATGGAATCCTTCTTTGGCATTTTGAAATCCGAAATGTTTTTATGGTTATGAGAAAACATTTAAGTCACTTAACCAATTGGAACAAGCTATTGTTGATTACATTGATTACTACAACAACAAACGAATTAGGTCAAACTAAAAGGACTCAGTCCCGTGCAATACAGAACTAAATCTTCACTTAAATTATTTGTCTAACTCTTTTGGGGTCAGTACATTCTAAAAGGGATTTTCCTGATTAGAAATAGAGTTTTAGTTTATCATTGCCAAGCATCGTAATCAAAGGTTTGTAAAAATCGTATTCGTCATTTCTTCAGGTGTTTTCTTTAACTCCACTTGAAAATCCAGAGTGAGATAATGCCCTCTACGCTAGATAAAAAGACTTCAGCATATTTTTTAGAAATGGGGAAAATTTTTCTTTTAAAAAGTGTTCGGTTTGAAGTTTATGCTGATCGTTAGTTAAAATGCTAAGCATGAATTCACGGATTGTTTCACGGAAATTGAGGTAATGACTTTGAGAAACGGCATAAATCAGGTCATAATTTTGTTGGAGATAGCTTAGATTGGTAATGAGTAGGTCACGCGTGTTTGTCGTTTCTTCAAAATTTTTGCGCAATTGAGCGATGATTTCTTCTTTTAGCGTTTCAATCAAATCGTATTTATCAAGATAGTGAAGATAAAAAGTTCCACGATTGATACCTGCCCGTTGGCAGAGTTTACTAACGGAAATTGTTTCAAATTTTTCTTCTAACAAGAGTTGAATGAGAGCTTTCTGATGTGTTGTTTGGTTGCTGTTTGCCGATTTTTGCATCATAATACTCCTAAATGAACACTCTGTTGATGATTGATGATTGCCTTTTATGTTGAGTCTATTTTATAATAAAGATAGGAACAAATCAACAGCTTGTTTATTTAATTGGACATGGAAACTGAAAGAGGAAAAAGGCGATGGCTTATATTGAAATGAAGCATAGTTACAAACGGTATCAAATGGGAGACACAGAAATCATTGCTAACAATGACATTTCTTTTGACATCGAAAAAGGAGAATTAGTCATCATTCTTGGAGCTTCTGCGCTGGAAAATCGACGATTCTGAATATTCTTGGCGGAATGGACAGCAATGATGAGGGAGATGTGTTGATTGACTGGGCAAAATATAGCGCATTACAATGCTCATCAACTGACAGACTATCGGAGAAATGATGTTGGTTTCGTCTTTCAATTTTATAATTTAGTTCCTAATCTGACGGCGTTAGAAAATGTTGAATTAGCTTCTGAAATTGTTCAAGATGCGCAGGATGCAGCAAAGGCGTTAGCAGCAGTTGGGCTAGGAAATCGACGCATAATTTTTCCTGCTCAATTATCTGGTGGCGAGCAGCAACGAGGGTTTCCATTGCGCGTGCCGTGGCAAAATCCCAAAATTTTGCTTTGTGATGAACCAACAGCGCGCTGGACTATAAAACAGGTAAGCAAGTGCTGCAAATTCTTCAAGATATGTCGCGAAAGCAGGGAGCAACAGTCATTATCGTAACTCATAATGGTGCATTGGCTCCAATCGCAGACCGCGTGATTCGCATGCACGATGCACGGATTCAGTCCGTCACTTTGAATGAACATCCTCAAGACATTGCAAGTCTAGAGTATTAGCAAGGAGTGGTGATATGAAAAAATCCATTCTAAATAAGGACATCGGGCTCTCTTTTCATCAATCCAAAGGACGCTTTCTGTCCATTATGTTTTTGATGATGTTAGGTTCTTTGCGCTAGTGGGACTGAAAGCAGCCAGTCCAGATATTGAAAAACTCAGCCAATCGTTACCTTTCACAGATGAAAATGATGGATTTGGCAGTGATGTCAGACTATGGTATCAGCAAAGCTGATCAAAAAGAACTGAATACCATCTCAAAATGCACAGGTAGAATATGGTTATTTTCACAGATACAGTGATTGACGATAGCTCAACTTCTGTTCGAGTTTTTCTCAGACAAATAAAATTTCTAAGTTCAAGCTTGTCTCAGGTCATTTTCCAAGTAAGGAAAATCAAGTGGCTTTTGGCTAGTTTTTATCGAGGAAAATACAAGATTGGCGATAGCATTACTTTTAAACGAGGAAGGAACCAATGATTATGCTTTTGAAGCAGCATACCTTACGGTGACGGGATTCGTCAATTCAAGTGAATTGGCTTGACGATTTCTCTTGGCAATTCTAACTCAGGGAGTGGTACTTTGTCTGCTTTATGCAGTAGTGACGCCAAAAACGTTTTCAAAGTTCAGTCTATACAGTTGCTCGTTTGAGGTATGATGATTTAAAAACACTCAATTCTTTTTGGAGATTCCTATCGGAAAAAGATAAAAGCAACATGAAAATGAGTTAGAAAAGCTACTGGCTGATAATGGAAAAATCGTTTATCAGAGATAAAAATCAAGCACAGATAAAATTGGTGACGGAGAAGCAAACATTCAAACTTCTCAACAAGCATTGACAGATGCCAGGCAGCAACTAACGGTTGCGCAGGATCAAATTGATCAAAAAAGAGTAGATTTAGAGCTTGCTCAAGGTCAAATAGTTGAAAAAGAAAGCTGCTTGCGCAAGTAGCCACTCAAATTGCACAGGCTGAACAAACTTTAGCAAACTCGAAAGAAAAATTAGATACAGCCGCCGCTCAACTGTCTTCAGGTTGGGCACAATTGAACCAAAACGAAAACCCAATTAGATCAGGCAGCTAGTCAATTGTCTGCTACAAAAGAAAATCTAGCAAACAGTCAAGCTACATTAGCTGCAGCACAGGTTGAATTAGAAAAAGGTCAAACGCAACTTGCGGCTGCAAAAACTGATTTGCAGAAAAAGTAGCTGCGCTTCAAGCACAAGGAATTGATCCAGCAACAGTGCCTGAAATTGTGGCAGTACAAACTCAACTAGCACAAGAAGAAGCAAAATTAAATCTTGATCGTGCAGAACTGGAGAAAAAGCAGGCTGAATTTCAAACTGGACTGGAACAGTACAAAAGCTAAGAAGCGCTTTATCAAGCAGGACTTGCCCAATACCAATCTACAGCTGAGGCATTGAATGCGAAACAAGCTGAATATGATGCAGGCTTGGCTCAATATCAAAGTGGTCAGGCAACCTTAAGAAATAAACAAGTCGAATACCAAGCAGGTCAAACCCAATTGGCGCAAGCAAAAACAACAAATCGCAGATGGTCAGACGCAATTGAACCAAGTTCAGGCAACATTGAACGATAAAAACTGAATACGAAAAAGCAAAAGAAAGATGCTGAAACAAAAATAAAAATGGGCAAGCAGACATTCAAAAGGCAAAAAGATGAAGTAGCTGGCTTGTTCTGTACCAACCTACCGCGTGTATCACGTCGGACATTTCAGGAGCTGATGAGTACACAACAACGGGGAATCGTGCTTATGGAATCTCAGCTGTAGGAATGCTTTTCCGATTGTACTATATCTGGTAGCTGCCCTTGTAACGGTAACGACAATGACACGTTTTGTCAGCGAAGAACGCACAAATGCAGGTGTTTTAAAAAGCTTTGGGTTATCGGAACCAAGATGTCGTTAAGAAGTTTGTCATCTATGGCTTGGTTTCAAAGCTTGCTAGGTACAGTAATAGGAAGTTTGTTAGGTACTTATTTCTTACCCTACATCTTAGGGAAAACGATTTTTAAAACCTCCACTTATCCAGCATTGCGGTTAGACTTTTATTGGGGAATTAGTCTCATTGCTTTCGTGTGCTCGGTCTTGTGGTGTTGTACCAGCCCTTTATATTGCTCACAAAGAGTTGAAAGAAAAACCATCTCAATTATTGTTGCCTAAGGCACCTACCAAAGGCTCAAAAACCTTGCTAGAGCGGATTGACTTCATTTAGCGTCGACTCAGCTTTTACGCAAAAGTGACAGCTCGAAATATCTTTCGTTACAAGCAAAGAATGTTGATGACCATTTTTGGTGTGGCAGGCTCTGTCGCTCTCTTATTTGCCGGTCTGAGGATGTCTTCTTCCATGGAAGGTATAGGAAATCGGCAGTATGGAGAAATTATCAAATATGATGCTGTTATTTTCGCAAAAACATCATCTCAAATCAGATGAGCAAGCAGCAATCAATCATTTATTAGCAGATAAAAATAGCTAAAAAGCACGGTATTTATCAAGAAACATTTACCAAAAATTAAAGGAGCAAAAGATGAACAATCTCTCGCGTTATTTGTGACAACAGGCAAGGATTTTATCATTTCATAGAGTTATATGATAGTCAAAGCAAAGCGAGCTTTGAACTTGTCTTCGCATGGAGCAGTCATTTCTCAGAAATTAGCAAACCATTATGCATGTTTCTGTTGGAGATGCCTTTGAGCTGAAATCCGACGAAGGAAAACGCTATAAAATCAAAGTTTCTGGTATTGCTGAAATGTACGCAGGGCATTTTATCTTTATGAATCAGGACTATTATCAAACGGTATTTGCTCGCAAGTTCCAAGAAAATGCTTATCTGATAAAATTGAAAGATTCCTCTAGTAAAAATATACAGGATACCGCAGCAGCCTTCATGAAATTAATAGGCGTGCGAGCAGTCGTACAAAATACAGGCATTTTTGGAACAAATTGATGTCATTATCAAATCTCTTGGCTTTGTAATGCAGATTTTAACCTTTGTCTCTATTTTACTAGCCGTTGTGATTCTTTATAACTTGATGAATATCAATGTTGCAGAGCGGATTCGAGAATTATCAACGATTAAAGTATTGGGATTTCATAATAAAGAAGTCACGCTTTATATTTATCGAGAGACCATTCTTTTGTCTGTTATTGGTATTATTGTAGGCTTGTTTTTTGGGAATATCTTACATCGCTCCCTTTTAGAGACGATTGCTCCAGATGCCTTTTCTTCTCAATCCGACCGTATCGGTGTTTGTATATCTTGTGCCAGTCTTTTCTATCATAATGATTTTTGATTGTCTTAGGTTTTTATGGTCAATGCAATATTGAGACGTATTGACATGTTAGAAGCATTGAAATCAGTAGATTGATGAGGCAGTAAAAACTTTCACCCAAACTTGGGAGTGGAAGTTTTTCTTGGTTTGTTATAATATTTTTATAAAGGACAGACGAAACGATACATGAAACGAAAAATTGCTTTATTATCAGATATTCATGGGAATACGACAGCTTTAGAAGCTGTGTTAGCAGATGCCAAAAAGGAACAGGTGACCGATTACTGGTTTTTGGGAGATTTGTTGGCACCGGGAACAGGACGAAGGAAGATCCTTGACTTAATGGCTGCTTTGCTAATCAGTCTCCAAGTGCGGGGAAATTGGGAGGATAGCATTTGGAATGCTCTTCATGGGAAAATTAGATATCAGTCGCCCTAGTCATTTATATATTGTTTGTTTATGCCAGTATCTTTTTAGAAGAAGTCACACCTGAGGAACTGAACCGACTGTATGAATTGCCTTTGCAGCTTTTTGACAAAAGTTAGGCGATTTAGAAATCGCTGTGACTCATCATTTGCCAGATAAAAATTAGGGGCCGAGAGTTGATTCACATTGGTCAACAGGAGAACTTTTGATCGCCTGTTTGAAGGAAATCATTGTGCACTGCTATTTATGGTCATATTCATCAACAATTTTCTTCGTTATGCGACGGTGGACAGATGATTATCAATCCAGGCTCTATCGGTCAGCCTTTCTTTTCTAGATGCTTGTTTGCGAAAAGATCTGTGAGCTCAGTATGCTATTTTAAAAATTGATGAACAAGGCTTAGCAGATGTTGACTTTTAGGCGAGTCGCTTTATGACGTAAACAAAGAATTGGAACTAGCGAGAACATTGAAAGTTGCCTTTATTATGAAGTGTATTACGAAAGTCTGGTCAATGGAATTCATCATACGCATAACCATGATTTACTTCGGGAAATTAGTGAGCAGAAGATTATGTTGCACATCTCAAGGAGTTTTTGAGAAGTAACACTTGAAGTTACAACATAAATAAAGTATACTAGTAATAGAATCAGCAAAATGAAAGGAGTTTTACATGCAAATTTCGAGTCGTTTTACCATTGCTACGCACATGTTGACTGTTATAGCACTAGAAATGTCAAGAACATAAGGTAACTAGTGATTTTTAGCTGATAGCGTTGGAGTAAATCCTGTCATTATCTGCAAGACATTATCACAGTTGAAAAGCGCAGGCTTGATTTCCGTTGCGCGTGGAACGGGCGGAGCTGTCATTATGAAAGATTTAAAAGACATTACCCTCTTGGATGTTTATCAAGCAGTAGAATGCCTAGGCAAATCTGGACAACTCTTTAGCTTTCATGAGCATCCTAATCCATCTTGTCCCATTGGCAGAAATATTCATTTAGTTTTTAGATGACAAATTAGCAGAAATTCAAGCAGCAATGGAAAAGAATTGAGCAAGACCAGTCTGGCAGATGTTGTTGCATCCGCCCAAGAAGAGATAAAAAAACAATCCGTTTCGTGAGAAATGGATTGTTTTTGAATAATCTTGAAAGTTCTAGGTTGTAACTGTTGACATTACAACTAAAAAGTGTTATACTATGATTGTAATAAAAAGTTACAACTAAAAATAACAAACAATTTCGGAGGAAATCACTATGAAAAATTGCAGTCGTAGCAGCAAATGGAAAAAGCAGGGCAACTCATTGTTGAGGAAGCCGTAAAACGTGGACATGATGTAACAGCTATTGTTCGTTCTGAAAATAAAAACACAGGCACAGCACCTACTTAAAAAGGACTTATTTGATTTGACAAAAGAAGATTTGGCAGGTTATGATGTGGTCGCTACAGCTTTTTGGAGCTTGGACACCAGAAACGTTGCCACTTCACAGCAAATCTATTGAGCATTTTCAATGATTTGTTGGCAGGCACAAGTACACGTTTACTAGTTGTGGGTGGTGCTGGTAGTCTTTATGTTGATAAGGAAAAGAAAGTCCGCTTGGTAGATACAGCAGAATTTTCTGCAGATTATAAACCACTTGCTAGTGCTCAAGCAGATGAATTGGACTTGCTTCGTACAAAGAAAGATTTGAATTGGACCTTTGTCAGCCCAGCAGCAGAATTTATACCAGATGGTGCTCATACGGGTGAATATATCTTAGCAGGCGATTTCTTTACAGTTAATGAAGCAGGAGAAAGCAAGATTTCTTATGCGGATTACGCTATTGTCTTTGTCGATGAAATCGAATCTGGAAAAACATATTCAAGAACGGATTTCAGTTTTAGGAAAATAGAAAAACAGATGAAGTGCTCTGTACTCATTTGGGAGGAATATAATGAATTATCCATATAAAAGTCATATTTATTTAGCTGAAGTTGTACTCAATGTTCCAAAAGTCTTGAACGACAAAACAACTTTTTATCATCAAATATTAGGTCTAGAAATTTTGCTCCAGACAGAACAAGAAGTCATTCTTGGTCGTGGCGAAAAGCTTTTAGTACATTTGAGGAAGTTCAAGATAAAACTCCGATTCGTCAGCTTTACGGTCTTTATCACATGGCGCTTCTCTTGCCTTATCGTCAGGATTTGGCTGATATTCTAAAACATTTGCTTGAATACCAGATTCCTTTGGTAGGAGGAGCAGATCATGGTTATAGTGAAGCTATTTATCTGGAAGATTTAGAAGGAAATGGCATCGAACTTTATTGGGACAAGCCAGTGTCCGAGTGGGATATTCGTGAAGATGGTCGGATTATCGGAGTGACCGAAGAGCTGGACGCTCAAGCCATTTATGAACTGGGTCGGGAGCTAGAGCCTTTCACAATCGCTGCAGGAACTCGCATGGGTCATATTCACCTTTCAGTGAACAATAGCAGAGCCACTAGTCAATTTTATCAAGCAGTATTGGGCTTTATCTGAAAAATTTAGCCTTCCTTCAGCCAGTTGGTTTGCTTCGGTGCTTATCATCACCATTTAGCCGTTAATGAATGGGGAGGACCCTAATTTAGAACAGCGTCAACCCTGACCAGCTGGGTCTGGCCTATTTTACCGCAGAAGTAACTGATAAGGAGCAATTGATTGCTATCCATGAACAAGCTCAAACTATGGGCGGAAGATGTGAGTGGTTGTCTTCGTCAGAACTCCCTTTTTACCGACCAAAATGGGATTGCTTTTTGGTGCGCAAGGTCAAGTAGGAGGAATATAATGGATTACCTTAAAAACTTTGGTTTAAGAGATTCACTCGGTTGTGGTGGCAACAGTTGATGAGGCAGTAAACCTCATACTTCTGTTATGGATATGATGCTTGAAGATGGACAGACTGTTTATTTCTTTGACAGCCTCCCTAAGTCATTGTTTAAACGTTTGAAAGATGATGGACGTGCGTCGGTGACTGGTATGACGCAGGGGGAATGGTACCATGGAGCGCAAGTCCATTACTTTGACAGGTCAGGCAGAGCATATAGGCAAAGAAAAGCTGGAGGAACTTCTTGCAGCGAACTCTATATGTATGACATTTATCCAACAGAAGAAGGGCGTTCCTTTCTAGAAGTCTTTCGTTTTAAGCGTGCAAAGGGAGAATTTTATGATTTAACCCAACTGCCCCCTTTTCAAGATAATTTTGAAATTAAACTGTAAAAGAAAAAACACAGCAATCCTGTTTCTCATTTTAAGAGAGACAAGCTCATTGTGTTTCTTTTTATTTTTAACGTCTATTTGACAGCTAGCGGTTCGAGAAGAGTCGCTCGTTTTTGTAAATTTATTTCATCGTAGGGAACAACAATACATCACGTATAGAAGTGACATCTGTCAACAGCATAATCAAGCGGTCGATTCCAATTCCGAGACCTCCCAGTTGGTGGCATACCGTATTCAAGAGCTTCTACATAGTCGTAGTCGATGCCAGTTGCTTCATCATCTCCGAGTTCCTTAGCTTTTGGCTTTGCGCTTCAAAAACGCGCTAATTGGTCGATTGGGTCGTTCAGCTCAGTAAAGGCGTTGGCAAATTCGCGTCCAACGATAAAGAGTTCAAAGCGGTCGGTAAAGCGAGGGTCATCTGCATTTTTCTTAGCAAGAGGTGAGACTTCAACTGGATGCCCATAGATAAATGTAGGTTGAATCAAGGTATCCTCAACAAAATCTTCAAAGAAAGCATTGATAATATGACCGACTCGTAAAATGCTTTTTCAACCGTTACATGGTGTTCTCTAGCTAGTGCAGTCGCTTCTTCGAGAGTCATATCTTTCCAGAAATCAATGCCAGTTTGTTCTTTAATGGCTTCTAGCATGTGTTTACGTGCAAATTTGCGACCGATAAAGATTTCAGTACCTTGATAAGGGACACTTTCGGCATCTGTAACAGCTTTAGCTGCACTTTGATAATTCCTTCCGTCAAGTCCATGATATCTTCAAAGTCTGCGTAAGCCTGATAAAGCCTCGATTGTAGTGAACTCAGGATTATGAGTAGCGTCCATCCTTCATTACGGAAAATGCGTCCCATTTCATAGACACGCTCCATACCACCAACAATCAGACGTTTTAAGTGCAATTCGGTTGCGATACGAAGTACCATATCAATATTTTGTGCATTGTGATGAGTAATAAATGGACGAGCAGCAGCACCACCGGCTTCGTTATGTAGCACAGGCGTTTCAACTTCAAGGAATCCTTGGTTGTCAAGATAGCGACGGATTTCAGAAACGATGCGGCTACGAGTCACGAAACGCTCAAAGCTTTCACGATTGGAAATCAAACTCAAATACCGCTTACGATAAATCGTTTCAACGTCTGTTAGTCCATGGAATTTTTCTGGTAATGGACGAAGTGCTTTTAGAGAGGTGTGTAATGTGAGTTGCTTTTAATCGAAAGCTCTCCCATATCTGTACGCATAACCTCACCTTCAATACCAAGGAAGTCGCCAATATCTGCTTTTTTTGAAAATTTGATAATTTCTTCGCCGACAGTATCTTTTCTGACATAGATTTGAATTTGACCTTCACGGTCTTGGATATGAGCAAAAACCGACTTTTTCCTTTACCACGCTTGGTCATAAGTCGTCAGCAATTGTAGCACTTCAGCTAATTCTGTGCAGTTCTTCTTTTGTTTTATCATTATATTTTTCTTTTAGTTGGGCAGAATCTGCAGTACGTTCAAAACGTTTACCAAATGGGTCAATACCTTGTTCTGCTAAAGCAGTCATTTTTTCACGACGAATCAGCTGCTGGTCATTTAATTCTTCAATATGTTCAGTAGTCATATTCTTCCTCCTAAAGTTTACCTTCCTCATTCTATCATAAATAAGGCAGAAATTCACCTATAAATAAAGAAAAAACCGTGATTTTATACGCTCACGGTTTCAATTGTTTTTAAGTGGTCAACATTGTTCCAATCAAGAAGTGTAAAATGTCCAAAATCTTGTGTTTCAAGAATGGTGACACTTCCATTTGTAAGACTGCCCCTGCTTGACGAAGTTGAGCAAAGTCATACCCTAATAACAAGCGTAAAGAAGCAGTTAAATTAGCTCCATGACCAACAAAAAGAAGATTTTTCATAAGATTGTCCTTTTGTGATTTAATGAAGTCTATTGTACGTCGTAGTATTATAGACCGATTCTGCACCAAAAATAGAGTTGTTGAATTTTGCCAAATTATGACGAAAAGCTTGCATCTGATGAGGGTAGATGGCGGTAATTGTAGAGATTTTCTGTCCTTCTAGGGAGCCAAGTTGCCATTCGCGTAGCTCTGTATGTGGTTCAACAACTGATGAATATTGATTTTCACTACAGATGATCTGTGCAGTTGCCATTGCGCGTGGTAAATCACTTGAAAAATCTTATCAAATTTAATGTGAGCTATGTGTTTTTCCAAGCAAGTGAATTCTTTCAATAGAAGTCTCAAGCAGCGGTGAATCACCATTAGCTCCTTTGAAAGCGTCCTTCTAAATTCCATTGAGTTTTTCCGTGTCGAACGAAGTAGAGTTTCATACAGTTTCCTTTCTATTTTTGAATCCTCTTTTATGTCTGCAAAGGTCTGCCTCGACAAAATTTGCTAATTCCTTTGCGTTTATTTCAATACTGTGTCCTAATTCTCCAGCTGAGACAATAATAGTCTCATCGTGTTAAAGCTGAATTGTCAATGTAAATAGGAAAGTGGTGTTTTTGCCGAATGCCGACAGGATTATTTGCGCCATGGATATAACCCTGTTGTCTTTTTCCAACTCTTTTGCGGAATCATGCTGACTTTTTGTTGCCAGATATTTTAGCTAGCTTTTTTCTGCAAGATGTTCTGTTATGGGCACAATCCCAATGACTGTTCCTGTTTTTATCACCCTGTTAGAGCCAATGTTTTTATAAATCTATGAGCGCTCTATTTCTTCAGGTAATTGTCCTTCTAAAGCATTAATTTGGAGGCCTTTGTGAGAATTTTTGCTTTTGTTAAAAATTTGTCTCTACAAGAGTTTTTCTTAATTTTTGTTTTTAGCCATTATTTATACTTTTTCCTCCAATTGGCTCATCCAAGCACCCAAACCAAGTTCCTAATCCAAAAGAAGAACGCAGCAGTAACAAAGGTAATGATAGAAGTATTAGCATAATGAATACTTTCGCTATTCTCATGATTTGGTACCAAGATGAGAACAGTGCTAGACAAGACAATCCCTAATGATAAAATGGTACACTCGAGAATGATAATTTTTCCAAAGCATAATGCATAGATTTTGAAAAATTACAAGTGCGAGTAGACCGCCGATTCCAATTGGTAAAAGTTCCCTAAAATATCTAAAGATTTGAAAACCGATGAGCATAGGAGAATACAGTCCCAAAATTAAAAGTAAATTTGAAGGACTCAAGCCTGGAACGAGAATTCCCAGTGCGATAAGGGCACCAGCTAAAATAAAAGTCAAGAAATTTGCTGGCAATGTTCCGACTAAACTATTGAGGAAATAAAAGGCAAACCCCAGAAATGAAAAAGTGGCTACGAACCAAATGACATCAGTTCGATCGCGATCAGATTCTCTGACAGATTCGTTTAGCAAACTTGAATCGTACCAATAATCGCTCCTGCAAATCCCTATAAACAATGATTTTATAATGCTCTAAGAGATATTCAACTGGCAGGAAAATAGTGCAATCCCTAAAACTATTCCAATACCAACAGGTAAAAATAAAGTACATTTTCACGAAAAATTCTCTTTATATGCGCTATAAATCATCCGCTCGTAAATCCCCCAAAATAGCGGCTAAAACTCCACCAGATACCCGGGGAGAATAAATCCTAGCGCGATGACAATTCCCTTAAAAATTCTTATCAACCAAGAAATCATCCATTACTCCTAAACTTTTCTATGTTAGTTATTATATCATATTTAGAAACGAAAGTAGTGATAACTGGACGAGAAGAAAAGAAAAACTCTGCAAAGTTTTTCGATTCAAACTATTACAGAGTTATTATTTTTCCATTACCAAATAACTTTTTAAATGTTTTTGTCTGATTTTTTAAAGGAGATAGCTGATTGAGATCGACATCATGTGCAAAACCACTAATTGAGCCTTGTGATGTGTATTGATGTAAATCGTATTTTCAAGTCTGTCTTAGGGAGCAGCGTTGTAATAACCATCATTATAGCCGTAAGTTGGAATCCAAATAGCTGTGAATTTCTTAGTTGAGATACTGTGTTCTTCAAGGAAATAGGTTCCGACATAAATCCCGATGTTCTTAGCACCCAATGATGCTAACTTAGCGCGAAAAAGCTCAACACCAGCATTCATGTCATCCATAGTTTTTCTTCAACATCCAGCCAGTAGTAGGTAGGTTTGTATTTTGAAGCAGCTTTATAAAAACTTTCGGCAGCTTTTTGCATTTCTTTCTTGTTGCTACCAGCCACATAAGCATAGACAGCGACAGGAATATTTCGTTTTTGAAATTCTTCTATGTGGCGTTGATAGGATTTATCAATTCCGTTTAAGTGAGTAGCTGCATTTTCTTTTTTTGCTTGTGCTCCGCTATGCACGCGTATAATGGCGCCAGAAACATTTTTTGCTAGTACATCATAGTTAATATCACTTGGCAATTGCCAGCCGGACAAGTCAATGATTGGTTTATAGGATTTGTCTGCTTCATCAGAATCTGAAGTATCAGTTGACTGAGAAGTAGCTGATGTTTGTTAGTAGCGTCCTTTTGCTGTTTAGTTTTTTTGCTTTCTGAATAATGCTTCGCTCCTAAAATAATCGCAATGAAGCTAACAAAAGAAGACAAAGACAACAAGCGGTTTAATCCTCTTTCTCATATAATTTCATTTTAACGTAAAGTCAGATAAAAAGCAAAATAAATTAGTAGAAAATAAGTATTTGTCATCAAATTGAAATATTAAAGAAAGCGGTTTATTGGACATAATGAGTGAAGAATGCTTTTATAAATCCTTTTCATAGACTCAGCTTATTGTTCTTTTTTTAGTTAAAGTTTAGCCTAGATACTGCAAGGATTTAAAAATACCGTTCGTTAAATACTTTTTTTACCTTGGAAAATGGTATAATGTTCGGTGAAAAATTTAATAATATTAGGTGAACTATGAAAATTGATAAACGCCACCTGCTGAATTATTCCATTTTGATTCCTTATTTGATTTTATCTATTTTTGGGATTGATAGTTGTTTATTCAGACATCAAGTGCCACTTTAGTACAGGTGGGAGCAAATTCGCTCAGATCTGTTTTAAATCAAGGAATTTTCTGGGTAATCAGCTACTTGCCATTGCTTTTAATTTACAAAATAAAGTTAGATTTCTTAAAAGACAATCGACTGATTGTCATTGTTATTTTGTAGAAATCTTGCTTTTAATTTTATCTCGCTTCTTGGTGCCCGAATCAATGGTGCACATGGTTGGTTACGATTTGGTCCGATTAGTCTCCAGCCGGCTGAGTATTTAAAAATTATTCTGATTTGGTTTTTATTATGGCGGTTTTCTCATCAGCAAGATGAAATCGCAACGTATGACTATCAGGCTTTAACACGAAAATCAACTGATTCCACGCGCACTGAACGATTGGCGAATTCTGGTCGTGTGCCTATTGGGAATTGTAGCAGCGCTGCCTGATTCTTGGGGAATGCGACCATTCTTTGTTGACGACCTTAATCATGGTAACGGTTAGTGGGATTGGTTATCGCTGGTTTTCAACTCTTCTTGGGATATAGTCACTCTTTCCACAGCGGTTTTTAGCGAGCATCTGGTTGATTGGTGTGGAAAAAAAGTTGCTCAGGTTCCTGTGTTTGGCTATGTAGCAAAACGATTTAGTGCCTTTTTAATCCTTTAAAAGATTTATCAGGCGCAGGTCACCAGCTGATTCCTATTATGCCATGAGCAATGGCGGTTGGTTGGCTTAGGATTAGGAAATTCTATCGAAAAACGTGGTTATTTGCCAGAAGCACAGACAGACTTTCGTCTTTTTCCATTGTTATTGAAGAATTTGGATTTATCGGTGCCAGCTTGATTTTAGCCCTCTTGTTTTTCCTTATTTTGCGGATTATCCTTGTGGGAATTCGAGCGAAAGATCCATTTAATTCTATGATGGCTCTTGGTGTCGGTGGAATGCTACTGACACAAACGTTTGTCAATATTGGAGGAATTTCGGTTTGATTCCTTCGACGGGTGTCACCTTCCCCTTCTTATCACAAGGTGGAAATAGTTTGTTGGTATTATCCGTGGCGATTGCTTTTGTGTTAAACATTGATGCCAATGAAAAACGAGAAAGTTTGTATAGAGAAATCGAAGAAAGCAATCACAGTTTAAGAATTATTCGCTAACGTTAGATTGAGCAAAAGCTTATTGAAAGGTGTAGATTATGTCACTTCAAAAATTAGAAAAATTACAACAATAAAGAAGTTATCAAAGAAGAAGTTACGATTCTGACGGACTTATTAGAAGAAGTTACAAAAATATGCTGAGTCCTGAAACCTTTGAAAAATCATTGCTTTAAAAAGAATTAGCAGCAGCTGGAAAATTATGAAGGTTAAATGAGATTGTTCAAAGTCTATCGAACAAGGAAATGTCCTATATTTCTCGTTATTTTTCAATCCTGCCTCTTTTAATCAATATTTCAGAAGATGTGGATTTGGCTTTTGAGATTAACTATCAAAATAATGTGGGTCAAGATTATCTTGGAAATTATCCACAACGATTGATTTAGTTGCTGAAAAGGAAAAACGCTGCTGAAATTTTTGGAGCATTTGAAATGTGGTCCCTGTTTTAACAGCTCATCCAACTCAAGTGCAACGAACGACTATGCTGGATTTGACCAATCATATTCACGTTTTGTTGCGTAAATATCGCGATGTGCGAATGGGCTTGCTCAATGAGCAAAAATGGCACAATAATCTTCGTCGGTATATCGAAATTATCATGCGGACAGATATGATTCGTGAGAAGAAATTAAAAGTGACCAATGAAATCACCAATGATGGAATACTACAATAGCTCTTTCTTGCAGGCGGTGACTAATTTAACAGAAGAATATGCAAGCGTCTAGCCAAAAAACATGGAATTGACTTAAAAAATCCAACCCCTATTACAATGGGAATGTGGATTGGTGGTGACCGAGATGGAAATCCGTATGTTACATCTGAAACATTGAAAAATCCGCTTTGACCCAATGTGAAGTGATTATGAACTATTACGATACGAAAGTTGCTAATTTGTACCGTGAATTTTCTTTGTCAACAGGTATCGTAAAAGTTAGTGAAGCGGTGCAGGAAATGGCTTATCTGTCAGAAGATAATTCCATTTACCGCGAAAAAGAATTGTATCGTAGGCCTTTCTACTATATTCAAACAAAACTAGAAAAATACCAAGACTTACTTTTATTGATCAGATAAAAACCGAGCCACATTACCACAAAATTGAAGAATTTAAACATGATTTTACTAGCTATCAAAGCAGTCTCTTCTTGAAAATAAAGGTGAAGCAATGATTTCTGGTGAGTTTACTGAGTTGCTGCAAGCAGTAGAAGTATTCGGTTTTTACCTTGCTCCATTGATATGCGTCAAGATTCCAGTGTTCATGAAGCCTGCGTTGCGGAGTTATTAGCGAGGCAGGAATTGTGGAGCATTATAGCGAGCTTTCTGAAGACGAAAAATGTCACGTTCTGCTAAATGAACTTCTCTATGATCCGCGGATTCTCTCTGCAACACATGCTAAAAAATCTGCCCTTTTACAAAAAGAATTAGAGATTTTTCAAACGGCGCGTGAGTTGAAAGACAAGCTAGAGATGCGGTTATTAAAGCAAACCATTATTTCTCATGCCACGAGCGTGTCTGACCTTTTAGAGTTGGCTGTTATGCAAGGAAGTTGGTCTCATTGACAAAGAATCTGCACGCGTACAGATTGTGCCGCTCTTTGAAACCATTGAAGACTTTGGATAATTCCTATGACACGATGAAGAAATACTTATCTCTTCCAATCGCTCAGAAATGGATTGCCTCTAATAACAACTATCAAGAAATCATGCTGGGCTATTCAGACAGCAATAAAGACGGTGGTTACTTATCATCCTGCTGGACCTCTATAAAGCTCAACAGCAACTGACTGCTATCGGAGATGAATTTGGTGAAAAATCACCTCTTCCACGGTCGTGGTGGAACGGTTGGTCGTGGTGGCGGACCCACTTATGAAGCCATTACTCTCAGCCTCTCCGCAGTATCAATGATCGGATTCGCCTGACAGAGCAAGGAGAAGTCATTGGCAATAAATACGGAAATAAAGACGCAGCTATTACAATTTTAGAAAATGCTGGTGTCGGCAACGATTAACCGTATGATTACCAAAGAAAAAGTGATACTAACACGTCTAACCGCTACGAGCGCATTATGGATCAGGTAGTAAACGAAGCTACTCAAATTTATCGTGATTTGGTCTTTTGGCAATGAGCATTTTTATGATTATTTCTTTGAATCAAGCTCCAATCAAAGCTATTTCTAGCTTTTAATATTGGTTCGCGACCGGCTGCGCGTAAAACCATTACTGAAATCGGTGGTTTGCGTGCCATTCCGTGGGTCTTTCATGGTCGCAAAAGTCGGGTGATGTTCCCTGATGGTATGGTGTTGGATCTAGCTTTTAAAGAATTTATTGATGAAAACCAGAAGAAAATCTAGCTTTTTTGAGAAAGATGTATAAAAAATGGCTTTCTCTTCCAATCGCTTTTTGTCCAATGTAGACATGGTGTTATCAAAGTCGAATATGAATATCGCCTTTGAATATGCTCAATATGTGAAGATAAAAGAAGTACAAGAAATTTATTATACAATTTTGGATGAGTGGCAGTTAACCAAGAATGTTATTCTTGCCATTGAAGATTATGATGACCTGTTAGAGAAAACCCTACTTATGAGACAGCTTTAGAGTACCGCATGCGTTACTAACATTTTGAATTATATTCAGCTAGAACTCATCAAACGCCAAATGCCTGTGGAGAGCTATTCTGACGAAGAAGGTTGACTCACGTCACAATCAACAGGAATTGCGACAGGACTGAGAAACTCAGGCTGATGAAGAATGAAAGATCGATTATTTGCATTTTTATATCTTGTAACGTAAAACGCTTCCAATTCGTTATACTAGAAGAAGGGGGGATGAGGATATCAAACTAGATGATTATGAAAAAGTCTTGATTGCCTTTTGCGAAAGAAATCGTCTATTATCTGCAAGGCTCAGGCGTTCCAAAAGAGCAAGCAAAGAAGATGTTGTTCAAGATGTTTTTATCAAAATGTTAGAGTCTGATTTTTGTCATCCCTGCTGCAAAAATGCGAGCTTGGATGTATCGAGGTGTCTATTCGCCGCTATATTGACAAATACCGGCGTGATAAGCATTATATGGAAATTCTGCGACAGAGATACAAAGGAAAAATCAATTGATTGTTGAAGGATCAGACTACGACTTTCTCAGTGGAGGAGGTAGAAAGTTGCTAGCAGGATAAAAATCATGTTGGATCTTATTATTTCAAGGTTCTCAACAGGCGAAATAGCAGAGTACTCCATTATTCTAAGAGCAAGAGTCAAGGGTTCGGCTCATGCCAGTCGAAAGAAACTTCGACAGATTTTGGAAGAAAGGATATCATCATGGAAACATTTAGAAATCGTTGCAAAGAAAAGACAAAAAGCGAAATATCAAGCGGATTATCCTCTGGTCAACAACAGTAGTGGTAGTATTTTTTGGAGATATATATGGTGTTCGTATGATTACGGGAAAACTCATCAGCGACCAAGCTTGGAAGAGTGGTCAATGAGGTACAGCTAGTTGAAAGCGTCGCCTTTCCTAATATTGAAACGTATACCTGGTCTGCTAATGGTGGGGATATGTTCCACGGTGGTATTAAAGGTAGACAAGCTAAAGATATTTATGGAATTCCACTCGACTATGGTGAATATAAGGCAGATTTTGGAATTTTTAATATCAATCGAGGAATCCTTTTTCATGCAAATTCTGGCAGATATACAGAATCTGGGGCAACTATTCAAATAGAAAATAATCAAAAAGTGCCTACAATTCTACAATAAAAATGTGAAAGAGGAGAAGGAGAATCTGTCCATGAACCAACCCAAGAACTTCCTTATGTAAAGAAATGCAAAATCAACTAGTAGAGGTGGCATTGACTTTTGATAAACCATATAGTTTAAAAAGAAATTTCGAGCAATGATCCCTAAGAATCTTAAAACCAATTAGTATTGGATTGGTACAAATTCAACAAAGCGATCAAGTTGGTGGCAACCAAGCAATCTATACTGCACGAGTCCAGATTATCTAACGCAAAAAGAATATGTTCACAAAAGGAAGCAGAAGAAGCTATTAAAAACCTCAAAGAAGGAGAGAAACTGAGTGACAGACTTTTCCAAAATGAAGGATGTAGATGGATTCTTGACTAATCTGAAGAAATATATTAAAAGTGGATTTGGAAAAAGTAGCTACAATAATGCAACTCCGTCAGATGACATTAAAACCTACTTGAAAAAATTTGGTAAGCTAGACTTGTCTAAGAAAGAAGACCTAGAAAAATTAGAATTCTCAGGCGTTATCCTAACAGGAAAAGCTGAAAATTTTGCAACAGCTGGAAGGTAAGGGTGGTTGATGCATCAAGCATTGGGAGCTTCTATACCAAATCAACCATACTACAAGTTGGACAAAGAATAAATTGATAAAAAAGGCGTAAAAATGCTTGCAATTTGAAGAAAATTTGATAAAATAGTAAGGAAAGTTAGACTGTATTGCCTACTGTCTATCTATAAAATATATTTTATTGGAGGCTTTTACTCAAATGGCAAAAGAAAAATACGATCGTAGTAAACCGCACGTTAACATCGGTACAATCGGACACGTTGACCATGGTAAAAACTACCCTAACTGCAGCTATCACGACTGTACTTGACGTCGTCTTCCAAGTTCAGTTAACCAGCCAAAGATTACTCATCTATTGATGCTGCTCCAGAAGAACGCGAACGCGGAATCACTATCAACACTGCCACGTTGAATACGAAACTGCTAAACGCCACTATGCTCACATCGACGCTCGAGGACACGCGGACTACGTTAAAAACATGATCACTGGTGCTGCTCAAATGGATGGAGCTATCCTTGTAGTAGCTTCAACTGACGGACCAATGCCTCAAACTCGTGAACATATCCTTCTTTCACGCAAGTAGGTGTTAACACCTTATCGTCTTCATGAACAAAGTTGACTTGGTTGACGATGAAGAATTGTGAATTGAGTTGAGAAATGGAAATCCGTGATCTTCTTTCAGAATACGATTTTCCCAGGTGATGAAATCCCAGTTATCCAAGGTTCAGCTCTTAAAGCTCTTGAAGGTGATGAAAAATATGAGAGACATCATCATGGAATTGATGGATACTGTTGATGAGATCATTCCAGAACCAGAACGTGACACTGACAAACCATTGCTTCTTCCAGTCGAAGATGTGTTCTCAATTACTGGACGTGGTACTGTTGCTTCAGGACGTATCGACCGATGGTACTGTTAAAGTCAACGACGAAGTTGAAATCGTTGGTATCCGTGACGAAATCAAAAAGCAGTTGTTACTGGTGTTGAAATGTTCCGTAAACAATTGGACGAAGGTCTTGCTGGAGATAACGTAGGGTTCTTCTTCGTGGTATCCAACGTGACGAAATCGAACGTGGACAAGTTCTTGCTAAAACCAGGTTCAATTCATCCACACACTAAATTCAAAGGTGAAGTTTACATCCTTACTAAAGAAGAAAGGTGGACGTCATACTCCATTCTTCAACAACTACCAGTCCTCAATTCTACTTCCGTACTACAGACGTTACAGGTTCAATCGAACTTCCTGCAGGTACTGAAATGGTAATGCCTGGTGATAACGTAACAATCGACGTTGAGTTGATCCAGCAATTGCCGTAGAACAAGGAACTACATTCTCTATCCGTGAAGGTGGACGTACTGTAGGGTTCAGGTATGGTTACAGAAATCGAAGCTAATTCAATTAAGTTCCCAGATGAACAATTAAAGTCAGACAAATGAGCTCCGCTGTTGCGGGGCTTTCTTTATGATTTCATTCGACTCAGTCTTTATTTCTCTATTAAATTATGGTAAAATAATAGATGTAAATAAAAAGAAAGAGGTATGTGAAATGTCACGTAAACCATTTATTGCTGGTAACTGGAAAATGAACAAAAATCCAGAAGAAGCTGAAAAGCTTTTTGTAGAAGCGAGTTGCAGTAAACTTCCTTCATCTGATCTTGTTGGAAAGCGGTATCGCAGCTCCTGCGCTTGATTTGACGACAGTTCTTGCTGCAGCAAAAGGTTCAAATCTTAAAGTTGCTGCACAAAATACTTTATACGAAGATGCTGGTGCATTTACTGGTGAAAATAGTCCCAAAGTTCTTTCTGAAATGGGTCTTGATTATGTTGTAATTAGGTCACTCTGAACGTCGTGACTATTTCCATGAAACAGACGAAGATATCAAACAAGAAAAGCTCATGCTATCTTCCGCAATGGTCTTCTTCCAATCATCTGCTTGTGGTGAATCTCTTGAAACTTATGACTGGTAAAGCAGTGGAATTTGTAGGTGCTCAAGTCTCTGCAGCCCTTAAAGGATTGATCAGCAGAGCAAGTTTCTTCACTTGTTATCGCATATGAACCAATCTGGGCTATCGGTACTGGTGAAATCAGCTACTCAAGACGATGCTCAAAAATGTGTAAAGCAGTTCGTGATGTTGTAGCAGCGACTTTGGTCAAGAAGTGGCTGACAAAAGTACGTGTACAATACGGCGCTCAGTAAAACCGAACAATGTGGCTGAATACATGGCATGTCCAGATGTTGACGGTGCTCTTGTTGGTGGTGCATCACTTGAAGCAGAAAGTTTCCTTGCATTGTTGGACTTTGTGAAAATAATTCTTAAAAGATAGATTAGCTTTGCCATATTTTATGGCAGGCTTATTTTAAAATGGAGAAATAAAATGAAAAAGAAAAGTTTATTTTAGTAGCAAGCACAGCTATTTTAATTGCAGCTAGTTCACATCAAGTTTTTGCTGATGAACCTGTAAAACTTCTACGCACAAAGCCGACAGTAGAAGTCAATAAACAAGAAGCTCATTCTTCAGTTAGACTCCAAACAAAAAGAAGTAACTCAAACTGCTCAGATAAATCAAACAACTGTCTTCTTCATCTAAAAATGAGAACTGCACTTCATCAACCGCTTTCAACTGAGTAAAGCTTTCAGCCAGAACAAAATCAGTTGTAAAGAAAATTCAACAACTGCAACTGAGACTAAAAAGACAACAAGTCAACTGCTGCGCAGAATAATCAAACAACAGCTAGAGTAATCCTGGTGCGCAAGTATCAACCTTTAGTAGATGTCAGAGTCATAATGGGCTATATCAGCAAAGAAGATTATCAACATTTAGCTGAAAAGGGTAAATGGCATTGTTGCTAAATTAACAGAAGGAACGAGTATAAAAATCATATACAGCTTCTCAAACACATAATGCGCAAGCGGTGGGTATGCGAAAGTGTCGAAAACATGCTTTTTCCTCATTATACTAATGAAGCGAAGCAGGCAAGCGCGCTATTTTGCAGAGGAAGCAAGGCGATTGAACCTTCCTTCACTCAACTGTTATCAGTAAATGATATTGAAGATTCTGATATGCGTCCGAATATCAATGCAACTACTCAAGCTTGGGCGAATGAAATGCGGCGTATGGGCTTCAGAGTTGAGTGCTTTCTATACAAGTGTAAGTTGGCTTGATCAAAGAAATAATCTCAGAGCAGAAGGACCCAATCAAAACAGAGAGCAATTTGGCGGAGAATTTCTGGGTAGCACAATATCCAACTTCAAAATTAGAGTGCAGATGGTGCGAAAACACTGAAATATAATAGTGAAGCGGGTGCTTGGCAGTTTGCTTCATAAGCTGAACTACTACTTGGTCGTCATGTTTTGACCAAAAGCGTGGATTATACTGGTCGATTTACAGAATAAAGGCAACTCCAAACAATCGATGACTATCAAAGTCCAGCCAATAAAGGAAAATCACGGTTCAAGTCGAAATCCTAACACAGGAACCTGATGTGATGGTGATGTCGGACCGTTTCTGCTCACTGGCGTTCGTGAGTGAAAGTACCGACCTGGTCTAGCTAGTCAATGGTCAAGATGACATTGGCCCGGTATACAGCTGCTAAACAGGCTGATGGAACTTATAAAAGTAACAGTAAGGTGCATGGTCTGCAAATTTCTACAGGACTCTATCACATTCACCTTTATTACAGCCAAAATAATACTGGGAGGTTGGTTGGCGTAGAGTTGGAACTAACTACCGAGGCTCATTTGGACGACCTCAAGGGAGAAAGTGACCATTGCTAATAATCAAATCGAGACACAGGAACTTTTGGTGTCCTTATGTTCCAATGTTTCCAGTCATATGGCGTTCGTGAGTGAAAAGTTTCCAACTTGGTCCAGCGTCGGTGGTCAAGATGATATTATCTGGTATGCTGCTAGAGAAACAAGCCAGTGGAACTTACAAAAGTAGCAGTTAAAAGCTGACTGAGTCATAAAAATCAACTGGAAAGTATAATATTCATGTATATTTATATCCAAAGAAAATAATCAGTTGGTAGGAGTAGCAGGGACAGCGACAACAGTTTCGATTGCGCATCCTAAAAGGTAGCTGCTATCACAAATAACAATCGAGACGCGAGAACTTTTGATGCTTGATTGTCTCAGGCGTTTCAGTCAGATGGTGTTCGTGAAGTGAAAGTACCAGACCTGGTCTAATGTAGATGGTCAAGATGATATTATCTGGTATGCCGCTACAAGCTGATGGAACATAAGATAACTGTCAGAGGTAAAGTGATCACAAATATTCAACAGGTCGTCTAATGTTCATCATGTATTATATCCAGGAACAATGGCAAAATCGTTGGAGTAGCTTGAGGAACATGAAGTAGTGTATCTTTCAGCAGAGCAAAAGGCAATATTACAATTGCGAATAATAGTCCCTAACACAGGAACCTTTGGTATGTGATTGTTTCCAGGTGTTTCTAGCCCTTACGGCGTTCGTGAGTAAGTACCGACCTGGTCTAATAGTACATATGGTCAGGACGATGGCAGTCACTGACCACTGCGAGCTGAACAGGCAGTGGAACTTACAAAAGCAGCTGTCCAAAGCGGTGACCATAAAAAGAAAGCTGAGGTTTTGGCCGCCATATTCATCTTTACTACATCCAAGGAAATGGTGAAAATCGTTGGGATTGGTGGCACAACGACAAGTTTCAATTGCACGTCCAGGTACGTGTAACAATTCAAAGAAATAAAGATGCCAATAAAGGGACTTTTGAGTAATTGTTTCCAACGTTTCTAATCCAGATGGTGCTCAGTGAAGTGAAATCCCCGACCTGGTCACAATGTCAATGGTCGGGACCGGTATTATCTGGTACACTGCCACTAGACAGACCAATGGAACTATATAAGGCATTCATTAAAGCAAGTGATCATAAGAAATTCCAACCGTGTTTGTACTCTATTCATTTGTACTATGTCAAAACAATGGACATCGATGGTGGGGTAGGCGGTACATCAACCAATGTGATGCAATTTCGTGAAAACCTTAAACCAACTGGAAAAATCACGATTCAAAATAATAATCCTCACGGAACATTTGACGTGGTAGTGTCTAATGTTTCCAGCCTAATAGTGTTCGTGAGTGAGGCTACTGCGGTCTAGTGTAAATGGTCAAAGATGACATCATTTGGTATACTGCTGCCAAAACCGGCTGATGGTCTCGGAGGATAACTGTCAAAAGCTTTGGTACTCATAGAGAACTCAACCGGCTTGAATACAATGTTCATTTGGCATTACGACTACGAAAACAGTGGTAAGCTGGTTGGGTGACTGTATTACAACAGTACAAGTTTCTAAAACGTCTTATCGACACACGCATATTATTCTCGGCGTATTGATGGTCGTTAGGGCAGGACGAACTTACCTAGGTGGCTACACGTTTCGCTTGCAACGGGTTGCGTGCCAACAGCAACAGTTGCTATATGGCGAAATTTCTGGTGCCCTACGGACAGACTGTTTTTACCAACGACTGTGTGCAGATTATCTACGTCGTTCTACAAATGAGATTTGTATAGAGAAGTTACGGAACAACGAGCCACGGGAATTGTATTGTGCAGCACGTTGGGAGCCTAGCAGAGACTTGGGGTCAACTGCAGCTGTGCGAGGAAAAGCACCTTATGGGAACACCATGTGCTTGGTGCGAGTAGGAACCGAGTATATTTACCAAGTGTCACATGCACGCTGAGCTAGTCACTTGAGGCTACTGACACTGTGAATGACTTCGTAATGGATCGTATAATTCTATTAATAATGGCTATTATTCAGTGAGATTATTTATTTAGGTACGAGTTTGGATCCAGCTGATAATACAGAAGGTTTCTCCGTTCATGACAATCAGAGCATAATATTGTATCTGCTCTATGAGAACAAGTTTTTGCCATTTTATCGGTTTAGTAATGAAAGATTGAGCTACGAGGCTAAACATTTAAAATTTTAGTTCATGTCTTATTCTCTTTTTGATGAGAAGTAGCTCTATGATTTCTAAGGTTATTCACTATAGGAATCATGGGAAGCTTACTATTACACAGTTGAGATTTGAAATTTACTATTATTTTTCCTAAGCTAAAATTGGCTGAAAAGTTGGCTAATGAGTTCATCAGGAGCAGCGTCACCTGTGATCTGACGAGTTTCCCATGTTCAGGTGAGATGCGCACTAAGTCAACTTGATTCCTAAATCCAGTCCCTCGTGACAGCGTGGAGACTTTCGACAGCTTTTTCAATCAAGAGAAATATGGCGAGCGTTAGAGATAAGTAGCATGTGTTCTACAATACCTGCATTTTCAAAAGGATTGGTTTATTCGTTCTTCGATTTTATCAATATTTTGATTTTTGGAGAACAGAAATCTTGATAAAAGGTCATCGGGAAGCTTGGTCCAACTAATCGTCTTTTCTTCTGAAGTCGGTTTTATTGAGCAGCAAAGATACGATTGGTGTCTTGGCTGATTTCTAACGTTTGCAGTCTTGTTCTGTCATGGCTCGCTTGCATTTAGCTTACAAGAAGCTTCAAGGTCCAGCGTCTTGGGCCTTTTTAGAACGTTCTCCTCCGATTTGTTCGACAATATCATCATATCTCACGAATACCCGCGGTGTCAATCAGCTTGGGTGGCACTCCGTTGATGTTGACATGATTCTTCAATGACATCATGCAGTGGTTCGCAATGTCGATTACAATAGCTTATCTTCACGCGAAGTTGTTAGAGACTAGATTTTCCGACATTAGGGCGACCAATAATAGCGAGTCAGGGAAATTCCTTCGCGTAGAATCTTACCGCGGCGAGCTGTTTTAAAGAAGTTGAGTCAGCAGTTTTCAAAGTTCAGCGAGTTTTTCACGCAACAGTTTGATGAGTCATTTTCCTCAACGTCATCATGTTCTGGATGAGTCAATATTGACCTCGACTGAGCTGAGTGTGTTAAGAATTTCCTGACGTGTGTTGTTGATGAGGTCGGACAGAGGAACCGTCCAGTTGCTTGACGGCGATGATTCTAATGGCTGTGTCCGTTTTGCCCGAATAATGTCATGATGGCCTCTGCTTGCGTCAAAGTCCACACGTCCATTGAGAAAAGGCGCGCTTGGTAAATTCACCGGTTCTGCGTCTGGCACCTTCGCGAATAGCTAATTGGAGGATTTCGTTGGTCACAGCAATCCCTCCGTGGGTGTTAATCTCAATCACGTCTTCACGTGTGAAGGTTTTCGGAGAACATAGCTCCAATGCTTAACTTCATCTAAAATTTCACCGTTTTTCTGGGTCAATATTATGTCCATAATTTGGTGTGTGACCCGCGTACATGCCGTATGATCTTTTCCTTTTGAAGATGAGCAATGTAACAAAAGCTATTCGTCCGCTCAGTCCTAACGATAGCCGCGTATCACCAAGAGGAGTGGAAATGGCGGCAATCGTATCAAATTCTTTGGTTATCATCAGTTAATCCTTATAATGTGTTTATGCAATCTATATTCGTGTAACATAGAAACAAGGTTAGTCTGAGGTTTTACGTACTATTTTTGTTCGAAATAAGTTCATCATCTCTCTTTAATACCATACTAAAATAAATTTTGAGAAGGTTCAATCGTCATTCGTGATACGTTTGATATGTCTGGAAATTATAACAGAGAAAATTTGAATTTTGGTGTCTTATAATCAAAGAGAAAAATAGAATATTCTGGAGTTTTAGAATGTTTGTAAAAAGGATCATTTCGCAAAAGAAAGTGGTTTCATTTTTGGGGGTGCTAAAGTTGGCAAATCATGGTATACTAGAAGCAGATTGAATAGAGCAAAAATGGAAAACCTCATGGCAGGAATCAAAGCTGCAGAATATGTGAAAACGGTGATACGTGGTTGGTTTAGGAACGGGTTCTGACTGCCTATTATTTTAGTGGAAGAAGTTGGACGGCGTGTCAAGGAAGAAGGACTGTCTTAGCAGTACAACTTCAAGCACAACAGGTGAAATCAAACTCGGCGTTGGAATATTCCTTTCGAAATCAGATTGATGAAGTAGATGAAGTGGGCAGTGGGCGTTGACGGAGCTGATGAGGTGGATACTGCAGCTTCAACAGTGTATCCAAAAGGCGGTGGCAGCTCTGCTTATGGAAAAAGTTGTCGCAACTCCAGCAAAATCTACATTTGGGTAGTTGATGAAAGTAAAATGGATTGGTAAACTCGGTGCTTTCAAATTACCGGTAGAGAAGTCGTGCAATACGGAACGGGAACAGCTTTTCCGTCGTTTGAACTTTATGCGAGGCTATAAACCGTCATTTCGTGATGGGAGCGCCTGTCACGGATATGCAGGGCTACATTATCGATCTTGACTTAGGCGTGATTGAAGAAATCCCGAGTCAATTTGGCACAGCTAGAATCTATGTAAGTCAGTGTGGTAGAACATGGACTCTTTAATCAAATGGTGGATATGGTCGTTGCTGGAAGAAACGGCGTGCAAATTTTAAAATCAACCAAATCAAAAAGGAGAATAGAATTTTATGTCACATGTTGTATATTTATGTCGTGTCATGGATTCAGTCGAGGTGGTATTGCACTACGTGCTGTTCCAAAAGAACAAGAAAAGATTAGGAATATGCTCTCTTGAAGTGGGATGTAATTGTGTCGTTCAGCATTTTCAGTGAAAAGTAAATTAAAAGATATAAAAGAGGATAAAGATATAAATTTAATGGATAAAATTAACAGAAACAGCACGAGTAAAGATAAAGGGTACTACCAAGTGGTTTGATTCTCGTTTCTGGTTTGGGAGAGTAGCTGGTGAGATTGAAGAAAATGCTGTCAGCAGTGACCTTTTCGAGCATTGTTCAAAGTGTACGCTCAACAGTGGTGGGGCATGCTGCTGGTAAATTGGTTTATGGCGATTTAGCGGGTCGAAGAAATACTGGCTTTGCAGGACGTTTTCATTTTACTGAAAATCCGATGGAGAGTGGTGACATTCCCTGTTCGTGTGATGAGAAGCACTAGGTTGTGAAGGTGTCATTGTCACCAAATGCTGCCGGAGGTTGAATATGGTCCTGGCACTGTGAAATGGCTTCCAGACTGGATGTATCAATTTAACTGGACGAAATCCTCTGTGGAGCGAATTTGGACGAATTTGGAACCACGCTTCCCAGATATGTCTGAGTGCTTGTACAAGGAGTTTATCGTGAAAAGCGCATGCCTGTAGCCGATTGAGGTGTTGACTTGAAAGAAGGAGTTTATCTGGGTGTTACCGGTCCCAGCCTATGAAACATGGCTGAAATCGCGCTTTCCAAACCTTGTGCAGAAGTGCTGTTGGTATGTCAACTGTTCCGTAGTGTGGCAGCCCTCGGGCTTGAAATGTTAGTAAATTTCGGCTATTACAAAACTGCAGCTGGTTTCCAAAGCGAGGCTGAAACCATAGGAAGAAGTGAGTGGAAGTGACTGAACGAATCAAAAGAAAGATTTCAAAAGGACTTGTAAAAGCAATCTTGCAGAACTATAAAATATAAATGTAAAAAGAGTCGAAGATTGAGCTCTATCACTCTTTCTGAACTCAACTAGAAAGCAGAAGAGATAAAACCCGCGCAATCCTTTCTGAGATGAACCAGCTCCTAAGAAAAGGATTATTTGGTCGCTTGTACTTTTCAGTTTGGGTTTTTGACGGGCTTGGTATCTTACTTATGTCAATCCATATTGCAGCAAAAACAAGGCTTGAGTGCCGATAGAAATTTTACTACCTGGAGACTCACTTCGTGCCAAATTGTGCCGAAAACTTTTAGAAAGATGCTGTATGTTTTTAATAAAGTTTCGCAACATGTTTGGTGTCGAGGGACTTCTAAAGGGGCATCTGATGTTGGTGTTATGGGAACTGGAATGGAGATTCCAGTCTGTTCTATCTATGCTCATGAGTTGATTGTTAGCTTCTGCGTGAAAGCGTTTAATTCGTGTAGGGAACGGCTGGTTTGTAACTGAATGAGACGTTCACGTGCGTGAGTGGTATTAGCGCATAGCAGCTGGCGACAAACTCAAATATCATTCGTAATGATTTGGCTCCAACCTGACTTTCCGCAAATTGCAAGTTTTCGTCTTTTGAGACTGAAACATCACCTTGCCAAGGATTTTTGGTATGACTACGCGTTGGAAGTGTCGTATCATCAGATGTTTTCTACTCAAACTATGGTGATATTGAACTTGGTAAAATGGGAGTTCTGGCTGTGGAAATGGAAGCGGCAGCTCTTGTGTGTAGCAATGCTACTGTCAGTAATGTCAAAACACTTGGCATTATGGCCTATTGAGATAACTTGGTTAATCTTGACGAGAGATGCAACAACAGGAAAGAACGTCAAACGAGCTTTCTGAGATATGATGAAAGTCGGCTTGAAGCTTGATTATTTCAAGTGATGCTTGGAAATTTAGATATAAAGAAGAAATAGTGTAACCATGCTATTTCTCGCTGATGATGTCTCATGCCTATAAATTGGCTCAAAAGACTGAACGATGCAGAATCAAAGCTAGTTGAGCTTTTGTATATCATGGCGAGGCGGAAGGTTGAATATTCGCTGCTATGGAATATCAGTTGAAAATTAGAAATGATTTTCAACTTTTGTCATGATTCTGAGGAAGATGAGCGAATTAGCAAATTATCTCTATGATTTTAAGGGGCGAAGCTTAAATGAACAAGTGATTGATATTCATTCGCGCGAATTGGTCCAGCTATTTATCGGATTTTTATGCGTTTGATCAAGATGGAAATTCCTGATATTGAATCTTATATTTGCATAATTCAGAGGAAAGCGAGTTACGATCGGGTGGAATTTTGAAAGATGAAAATGCGAATCATCCTATTTTGAGTACTTTCCTGCTGAAAGTCCGGTCGTTCTTCTAGTCTGGCTAGCTTGATTTTGCACTGTTGGATTTGCAGAGCACAGTTAAAATCATGTCAAAGAGCTACAGTTGGAGAAATCGTTCGTGAACCCGTGGCGCATTTGATTAAACATATTTTGACGAAGAATTGCATTCCACTACAGGTTTTCTTCTCAATGTGAAATATGTGAGTTTTGTTGGCACAACAGGCATTACTTATGACGAGGAGCAATTTTCTCTTTGATCAGGTCCAATCAAGTCATCACAACATTGATAGATTGAATGCTTTTGCTTCATTATAAAATCCCACGTTCATTTTACTTGTATGGGATTTTGAGTATTAGAAGAAGAGCTGGATTCTTCTGAAGCTTCGATGAGGAAGAACAGTGCTTGTTGATTCTAAATTGTTCAAGGGTGAAGAGCACGATAACTTGAAATTAAACAACTAGATCAACAGTTGAATTACTACCTCTCGTTGCTTCTATAAAAGACACTGTAGATTCATCACCTTTTCTCAATGAGATAATAATGATTTAAGTGAGTTGGTATAAGAATAGTCCTTAGGATTCACTTTCCTAAATCATTTTCCAGTATAGAGAAGCGAAAGCAAGTCTCCGGTTTGAATCAGGTCACTCATTTCAACTGTCTCATTGGTTGTGTGTGCGGATCCAATTCTGCCTTAGTTGTTTCATCTGGATTAGTAATTTCTTCTCCTGGCTTTCTGTGTAGTAAAGTGCGTCCACTGTAGCTAGTATGCTGGGAGGTTACAAAATGGTTTGATGAACGAAGGCACGCTTGGTTGTTGATGTTTAGATGATAACAAATCTTGACCGACTTGCAAAGTATTGTTTAGAAGTCTGCTACCGAGCACCTGTTCCAGAGTGGGTAAAAGATCAACACTTGCCCGCCATAGTATTAACGACTTTTCCTTTTTGTCATACCAGGAATAACAATCATATATGAGGAACTCTTTAGACGTGGCATTGTCGTTAGCTAGACCAAGTTTCAAAATTTTTGCCTAATAATGGCGCCAGCGAGGATTCCGTGATTGGAAATACCGTAGTGGTCACCATAAAGAACGATGATTAGAATTTTCATAAAAGGTCAGATGCTTCAGTAGTCAAAGAATGAGTTTAACGGCAGAATCTGAGATAATTGGCGGTGCAAAAATAACTTTCATTGATTGTGCATCCTTGGAGTTTGAAAGCAAGTAGAGACTAATCTCGTCTCCAATCCAGCTAGTTGTATAAGGATAGTGATTAGGAAACAGTGATGTATTTTGCATAAAATGGATTGTAAATGTTCAAGATATTTAATAGAGTCTTTGAACATGCAATCTTATCATTCAGACCGTATTGGAGATAGAACTGTTTTGTCTTGCTTAGAAGTAAGAAAAGAATCGAAAAAGTAGTTATATCGCTTGTTTGTAAAGTGGTGTTTTCGATTCCAGAAGCTACCAGCATTTCCGTGAAACAGCACTTTCGTTATATCCATTTTTGAGGAAGAATATACGGAACCTTGCAGCTTGTTTGCGTGTTTGTTCCATATAGTTTGCCATAAAGGAACCTGATTCGAGACCAAACAAAGCCAGTTTCTAGCATAGTTTCTGCATCGATGTTTTCCAGCTTTTGCTTGATTAAAGATATTAGAGAAAAAGCAAAAGTTAACGAGTTGGACAGTGATAACAATTGAGTTGAGGAAAGGTGTTACTTCGTATTCTTTGCCCTTCAGACTTTAATTTGCAGTCAATCCAGAATTGTTGAGCTTTTCTAAATGAAGATAGATGACATTTCTGCAACTTTGAGCGTTCTATGCCTCTTTGTGGCTCGGCTTTAGATGTGACTTGACGTATTCTTCCAGCTGGTTTCAAATCTTTCAGCGCTTGCTTTGGAGCGTTCTCTGTTGGCACTTTCTCAAGTCTGATTAGCACTATGGCCGAGAAGGCTGGCAACCTAGGGCGCGGACAACGGCATAATTGGGAGGCCGCGTTGTCCGTAATTCTGGACGATCAATTTCTGCCCAAAAGGAGTTGGCTGAAAAGCATACCTAGACAGAGCGGTAATCCAGCAAAGCTAGCTCTCGTTTATTGAACGACCGATCATCCAAAACGAATCCATTTCTTATGAGAGAAAGAAAACCTGAGATTGAGAAAATCAATGATGTAAATCAAATCTCGGGTCTAAATAACTCAGAGCAGCTTCTCCTGAACCAACGAAACACTACTACAGAAGCGAGCATGGTGTGTAGCTTGAGTGACAAAATCACTAAAGCTCGCGATAATAGATTGAGATTTGAAATGAGGCAAACAAATAATAAAATGTAGCGTAACTGCGAGAATGTAAAACAGCTTGGTTCTCTTAATATAAAAGTAGCTAGCCCAATCAGTAATAATCCTAATGGAAGAGATTGATGATAGAGGAGAGCTTGATAAGCGCCTTGAATCTCCAGATTAAAATCAACAGAATAGGCTACATGGTTTCAGCCCGACATAAAGAAGTCAGTAAGGTCAGGGCAAAAGCCTGAGTCTTGTACTCATGAGTTGAGTATCTTCCTAAGTCATAGTTTTCTGAAATATATACTTCCTTGTCTTATTTTCCTAAAATTTCACTACTAAGTATAACATATTTTGATTTAGGTTGGTAATTTAAAATGTCGCATTTTCTTTTGCTAGAATACAGAAAGGATATCGATTGAGAATAAATAAATTTTTACGTATGAACACATTTTGCAATCATTTTGTAATAAGTAGTACATTTTGAGAAAATTCATAACATTTGATATAGCAGAGCTTATGAAACAACGATTCCTTCTTCTTATACTGAAAGCATAAAAAAAAAAGGACGATTTGTTTTAGAAAAAACAGATTTTCATCTTTCTTTCATCATCAAGTTGAACTGAAGTAAATGCAAAAGGAAATTTTAAGTATCACTTGCTTATCAAGTAAAACGAGGTATCGGCTGGTTATCTCTGAAAAGTAACTAGATGTCTCGTTTTCTGTCAATTGTTAACATGTGAAAAGCAAAGCGACAAGTTATCAACATCAAAAGACAACAGCTTACCGCCTTTTTAATCAAGAAGGAGATGGTTTTGGTGGAGTTGACAATAGATTTGTATCAAGAATATGCTGTTTTCTTGTTATAATCTCTTTGTTTACCAAATTAGGATACCATTGTTAAGCATTTCAACAGGTCTTTCCAGAAGTTACAGGGCATGAGAAAATTCTCGTTTCAAAGAGGTTTGAATCTGAATCGCTCATTTGTATGGGCAAGCACCAACATTTTCACGATTTAGAAAATGGTGTTCGCTATCAGTGTTTTAACGATGGATTGATGACGGGAATTTCCTCGATCAGCAGGGGTGCGTGGCAGTGAACGGTCTGTGGCTGGCAAATCTCTATTAAATGTTTTCTTACACGACAGCTTTTGGTTGCAGCCATGGGAGAACAGTCAGACGACCTCCATCGATTTGGCAAAACAGGTCGTGAGCTATCTGAAGCCCATTTTAGAGAGATAATCTTGACAAGCAACCATACATTTTTTGTGATGCTGTTTGACTTCTTTAGATGCTAAGAGACATGGTTTGACTTATGATGTAATTGTGTTAGATCCGCCGGTTTTGCAAGAAATAAAAACAAACTTTTCTGTGGCGAAGGATTATCATGATTAATTGCTCAGTCTTGAAATTTTGAAATCCCAAGGATTATCATTGCTAGTACCAAATGCTGCGAATGTTTCACGTACTAAGTTTAAAAGAAATTGAAAAAAGTTTTGCAGGAATAAAAAGCACCGTTATTTGAAAGAATACGGTTTACCAGCAGATTTTACTTATAATAAAAGATGAAGTAATTACCTGGTATTTACCATTAAAAGGTGAACAAATGATGGTGTATCAGTGATGCCAGGTGGAAGGCGCAGAATATTGATAGCTCGCGTTATGATGACGCGGACATTGAATGGCGTGCTGATTTTTAGCAGATGATATTTGACCGTTGCCTGTATTTTGAAAAATTTGCTGGTCGTGAATTGATTTTCACTTTGAGAACAATTGGCGAAGGTGGAAATATTGAATTGACGGATGATGAATATATTTCTACCGTAAGGAAATCAACTTGATTATCAGCGAATATATTGATTTAGTTTTCTCACAAAAAATAGATTTGAGGAAGTAGATTTTCCAAATCTTGTTTTGAGCTATCACAATTTGAAGAAACGCCTGAAATATGATCATTTTATCTGAATTGACGACCTGACTCCAAAAGTGGTAGTTTCTATTATGGCACGCAACAAACAGATATGTTGGACCTGATGAACTATATACGCGTGGTTTAAAACCTTAAATCAGATAGGATGCTGTAACGATTTCCATGGATTAAATTAAGGAAAAGATTTCGCGGATAACAACCAGATTTGACAGGTTCAGCTGGTCGTTTGCTAGTTTAGATGAGCCCTGGTACGCCGGAATCAAATTTCTCTTGCCAATATGAAGCAAATTCAGGAGAGATTTTTGAATGAAAATTGACGCTATATCGTTAGCGGCAGTTGTCGCCAATCAATCAAGCAGTATTTCTCCTTTATCCATAATGCAGCATTTGAGCAAGCAGGTGTTAATGGTGTTTATGGCAAATCTCAGGATGAGCTTAAGCAACTGTTAGCGTGCCGCTATAATATGTTTGGAATCAATTTGTCCATAACATATAAACAAACGTGATTCCTTTTTAGATGAAGTGACACCTGCGCAGATGATTGGAACAGTGAATACTGTTGTGAATCAACATGGAAAATTGATTGGTTACTGTACAGATAATGAGGATTTTTATAGAGCTTGCCTTCTTTTGTCATCACACGGGTAAAAATGGTCATGCTTGGAGCTGGCGGGCTGCAACAAGCATTATTATAAGGCTGTTTGGATGGTGCTGAGGAGATTTTTTGTGTTTACGCGCCGGTCCTCTTTTGAACGTTTCACAAAAAATGATGAAATTCAGCCAGAAAAACTGCAGCGAATTTGGGTGTTACCTTTGAAAATCAAGAATTACTACAAGAAAAATTAATGTTTCCTTTGTTGGTCAATGGGACTAGTTTGAGCATGGACAGTGGGCTTTACCAATACCAACGTGTTCGTTACACATTCACTTCTTGTGGCGGTCTTGATTTACCAGCCGTTTGAGACCCCATTTTAAAATGGGCAAAAGACAAGACATTGAAGTGAATGGCCGGAATGTTGTTGTATCGAGCGGCAAACATTAAAATTATGGACGGGAAAAGAAATGCCGACTAAAAATTTGGCAGACATTGGAAAGAAGTACAAATAAAGAATTTGCCTATGAAATTAAATGTGAATATCCCCAATCATCCTTACGATATTGTCATTGAAAAAGGACTTTAGCTTTAAAGCACAGAATGGTTGGCAAGTTTATGGTCAGCTCAAAGGTCGTTGTCATACAGATAATCATGTGGCAATCTGTATGCTGAAACAGTTAAATGTAGCTTAGAAGCTGCTGGCTTTGATAGCTTTATCTGATTTTCTGGAAGGAAGCTATTAAAATTAACAACGGTCAATAAAGTTTAAATTTCTCGCTAAAAGTGAGATGACTCGCAGTGATGGTATTGTTGCCTTGGGTGGCGGTGTGGTTGGTGATTTAGCTGGCTGCAGCTAACATGCCGAGGCATTCATTTTGTACAGATGCCGACAGTTTGACGCTCAGGTAGATTCTTCGATTGGTGGGAAAACAGGTCAGCCACGCCGTGAGCTAAGAACATAGTGGTGCTTTACTCAGCGGACGGGGTTCTGATTGACCCAGATGTTTGTAACGGACAACGTGATTGATTGAAGGTATGAGAGGGTCATCAAGTATGGTTTGATTGAGGACGTGGAACTATAGCAGAACTGTCTGACAGATGGTGATCAGAGTCCATTTGGAGCACATAGAAGTATCATCTATCATTCTTGTAATGTCAAACGAAAGCTAGTAGTGGAGACAGACTTGACAATGGTGTGCGCCTTTATCTAAATTTGGACATACGGTGGTCATGCAGTGGAGGCAACACTGGTTGTAGCTGAAGTCATGCTGACTGTGGCTGTGGGAATCAGGTGGCGCGTGTAGCAGAAAAAAGACTGATGCCTAAAAGGGTACCACAGATATTGAGCAGATGTGTCGCAAATTTGGGCTCCCAGTTGATTATCAACATGGCGACAAAGAAGGAAGCTCTATCATACATACTTCATGATAAGAAAGCTCGGGTAAGACAATCCGATGGTCATTGTTCCAGAATTAGGCAGACGGCCATTCATCAGATTCCTTTAGAAGAGATGAGATTATTTAGAAAAGTAGTGTTAAATAGCAACAACAGATGAGGTAACAGATGAGATATTTAACTGCTGAGAGTCACATGGACCGCGTTTAACAGCTATCATTGGGGGATACCAGCTGGGCTTTGGCTGACAGATGACATATCAATGGAATTGAAGAAACGTCGTCAGGGCGGATACGGTCCCGTGGAGCTCGTGAAAATAGAGTAGAAGTGCAGAGCCACTTCTGGTGTTCAGCATGGGCAGCGAACCATGGGGAAGCGATTACACTCAATGCAATGAAATCAAGATCATCAAAAATGGTTGGACATCATGAATGTAGCAGATGTGGAGGACGAAAAAAGGGCTGCTGGTGCCAAACCTCATCCAGGTCATGCAGATTTGGTCAGCAGTATGAAATATCGTTTTGTGACACGCAATTCATTGGGCAACTCTTCTGCGTGAAACCATGCGGAACGCGGTAGGAGCATTTGGCACAAGCGTCTTTTAGAAGAAATCGGGTTGAGTAGCTAGTCATGTCATGTTTCGTTGGCATTGACATTGAGTTCCGGAAAATCTGACCGTTTCTGAAATCGAAAACGATGCTCGTCAGTCCGAAGTTTCGATTGACAATCCAGAATGTGAGAAATTAAAGCCTATATTGATCAGATAAAGAAAATGGTGACGCACGATTGGTGGGAATTGTTGAAATATTGTCGATTGGTGTGCCAGTTGAGCTTGGTTCCTATGTTCAATAGGATAAGCTAGATATAAAAATTGCTCTCGAGGTGGTTTCTATCAATGCATTTAAGGTGTAGATTTGGGTTGGTTTGAAGCAGGGCGGCAAGGCGATCAAGTGGGTAAATAATCTGGTCTAAAGAGGATGGTTACTCGTCGCACCAACAATTGGGCGGTTTCGAGGCAGTATGACCAACAGAGAACCTATTGTAGTACATGAGTGGTGAAAGCCGATTCAACTCTCTGAAGCCACTTATGAGCGTTGATATTGAGACACATGAGCCTTATAAGGCAACAGTGGGCAGAAGCGATCCGACAACTCTTCCAGCTGCTGTTGTTATGAGCTGTTGTTGCAACAGTGCTTGCAACTGAGTTTGATTCTCTTCAGATAATCTGGAAGAATTAAAGCCGTTCAGCAATACCAATTATGAAAGTTTTAATGCTCACTATATTTTGATATTGTAGTCGGGATTTTGCAGAATTTTGGGAGCTTTATTTAGGACTTGGAGGTGGGTGTTATTACGCCTGTGCTGACTCTTTTATTTGGGGTGGACATCAAGTATGCAGGTCGGAGCTTCTGTTATTGCCCGGTTTGGCGACTAGTTCAGTTCTGCGATTGCCTATCCAAGATGACATGCTCAATCTGCGCATTGCCATGTTTTGGAAATTTTCCACAACTTTAGGAGCTTTTGTAGGCGCAATGTTATCAGTAACAGATTCTCAAGTCCTTTCTTACTTTATGGCGCTCTCATACTCTTTCAACATTTAATATGTATAGAAGATTCATGACAAAAGAGCCCAATCCAGAGTGTAGTCACAATGATGCTATCGCAGAAAATTAAATCTTGGTGGTATTTTGACAAAGTCTCAATCAAACAATCAATGCCAAGTGACCAATGTCCTAATTAGCTCTGTTGTATTTTTGCTGGTGTTATCGCGCTTTTAGGTGGTGCAGGTGCTTTCAAAGTATTGGCCATGGATACTGTTGAAAATACGCTTAAAAGCTAGTTCAGCGACTAACTATGATGGGGGTGGCAAGGAACGGCTTCCATCTTTTATCTTTGTAGAATTAAATCAATCCCATTATTGGTTACGCCAATCATAATAGGTGTTTTAGCAGTTCTTTCATCGGAAGCCGCATCATGCCTTATTGCTGTAAAAGTATTGCTGGATTTTCTAGTCCTTTATTTAGCTGGGTGTGCAGATGTTTATACGAGGTATGCAATGACAGATAAAATGCAAAGAAAAAAACAGCTGATTTGGTCATGGGAAAATTCTTCATAGGGATTTTTTTCCATTCTTTATGTTTATTGGCTTGGTTCTTTACTTTTTAGTGGTCAGTAGGTCTTTCTTTTAAAATTTGGAACAGTTTAATCGTTGCTTGTAGTCATTCATTTTTGATGCAGTGACGTTTGTGTTGTTGTGGCTTATGTTTTTTGTCTGATTGGTGATTTCAACGTTTTCATTTTGTACAAAAGATAGGATGTATGATTTTCACAGCGTTGTTATGGTTATTTTTTGGTGTCGATTGTTCTGGGATTGTATTGTTGGCTAGTGAGTGGTATGGTGAAAGTTTTTATTTGGGTCTTGGTTTGATTGGTTGTTCAATTGCACTTGGAATTGACGTGATCATCAGACTATACTATATTAGGTTACATGTGGAGAAGAGTCTGAAAAATTGCCTTGAAAAGGCATGGTGATGGTGACCGATCAGTTTGATTTGCTCTGGCGGTTTTGTTTTGATGTTCCCTATCAAGCAGCTTGGGTTTATCAGGCAGTGTAACTCTAGATTTGAAAAGATATGATTATCTCGATGCGAAATCTGCAAAGCTGAAATTGGCTGCTGCTGGAAGAAGCTCTAAAGGAAAAACTATTCGATTTGTAGGTGCTCATCCGATGGCTGGTAGTCATAAGTCAGGTGCTAGTTTTGTGATAAATCTTTGAAAACGCCTGTTATATTTTACTCCGTCTCATTTTGACGAAGAGGCTGTTGAAATGAAGAATCTACTTATCTGGTCTGCATGCTCCTTTATCAGATTGATGCCAAAGAGCGACCAGATACCAGCCAGATTAGTCATTTTCCGCATATTCTCGCTATAGTCTTATGGATCAAGCCGCTGCCTATATTCAACAGCACAATGACAGTATTTCGCTGCTGGGGATTTCGTGATATATTTGGATTGCAGAAAGTGAACCCGGGCATGGACTTCGATTTTATTGACAAATCCAGATGCTATTTTAGAGGATAGAGGTTTAAAGAAGCGATTGGATATAACTTCACTTGCTATTCGAATAAAAATGAAGGTGTGATTTGGAATTTCTTTCAGCATGGTCGCCAAATGCGAAAAACCAAATTCATAAACGACGAGTGTGGATAGCTTTATGACATTTTCATCAATGTTTCGATGAAGATGCTGTTTAGAGGTTGGAACTTCTGAGACATCCATTGTCAATATTCACATTAACGAAGAAAATCATGAAGATATTAACGATTTGCAAATCACCTTTAAAATCGCGAAAATTTGGAAAATCTGCTAAAATAATGAAAAGACACTATCAAGTCTTTTTTAGATTAAGGAGGAAAACTATGTCAAATATTTATGATTTGTGAATAGATTAATGCGTACTCTGCGTGACCTTCCTGAGTACAAAGCCGTTGTCGAAAGCAAAAAGCAGTGGTCTTGATGGTAAACAAAGAACCTTTTAAGGACTATCAGCTCCAACAGAACTGCAAGAAAGCTATGGCGCAATCGGTCCAATGCCCAACGCAAGTGCAAGACAAGATGAAGTCGTTTGGGATAAGATTCAAGGCAATCCTCCTGACTGAATTTTCAATAAACAACAACAATTGTCTGTTATTTGGCTGATAATGAACGCATCATTTTGGTCAGTTCAAAAATTGTTGAAATAAGGTTATGATTCAAGCTGATTCAAGATTTTGGTCAGCTTTTATGATATAAATCCCTTAGGAGAAAGAAGGATGCAATAAATAGAGAATTTTCTGAATATTTCCACTAAATACTTGTTTTTACTAATTTCTGAGTATAATGAAATGTATCAACTGAACCAGATTTTCAGTTTAATGGTGAAGCTGAACGGTGTATTTATGGAGGTGCTTTATGTCGTAAAATTGCGATTATTGGTATGGGAAATCTTGGTGCCGCAATCATGGTCTGGTCGCGCAAGGGCCTTTGATGATTATGTGTTGATTGATAAAAATGAAGCAAAAAGTCGGCAGTGCACTTGACTTTCAAGGATGCCTGGCAAATTTGAATCATCACACCAAATATTATTGTTAATGATTATCAGGCATTGGTGAGCGGATGTGGTGGTGTCGGCTGGGCGTATCAGAATTACAGATAACCCCAACGCCAAATCGATTTGCTGAATTACCCTTTACATCAGGAAGTTCTTTTGTCGCTGAACGAATTGAAAAAAGTTGGATTTACGAGGGATTATCATTGTTATTAGTAATCGGTAGATGTCGTACTAGTCTTTATCAACACTATACTGGTCTGCCTAAAGAGCGTGTTATTAGACGAAGACGCTACTGGACACAGCTCGTATGAAACATGCAGTTGGTGTTCGCTTTGGTGTCGATCCTCGAAGCGTTTAGCAGCTACAATCTTGGAGAACATAAATTCTCAATTGCAACTTGGAGCCAAGTACGGATAAAAGACAACCGATTTCTACATTTAGCGGTCGAGGGAGTTGGATGAAATTTATAGAAGCCCTTAAAAGGGCGCACCGTCTTTATAATAAAATACACATCTTATGGTGTTAAAACATGTCCGTTTAACAGTAACCTTGTATGGTTCATGAAGAATTGCCAGTATCAAATTATTATCGGCATTAAACACCTACCTGGGTTATCAGCAGTTGGCAGGACGTGAGAATTCTTGAAACCAAGTCAAACTTAGTTCCCAACGGAAAAAAAGAGGAAGAAAAATTAGCGTATTCTGCACGTTCATCAAGCAAGAAATTTGCAGAAAGTTTATAATTTTAGAGGTGAGAAAAGTTGAATTCAACGAAATGAAGCTTTTCCCCGCTCCCTTTATTTCCTTCTCTTTTGTAATATGTATAAAGAATCGGGTGGGGTTTTCTATGTAGTTTACGGTACAAAAGGTTAGCTGGGTGCATTCGTGTCCCTTGGTGATAAGTCTATTAGTCATCGATCGATGTGTTTTGGTAGTTTGGCCAAGGGAGTGACAACGGTTCACGAGTATTTGCGTGGTGGTCATGTTTATCCACCATGCAGGACTTTTCGTGTTGGGTGTTCAAAGTGAAGAGGACGAGCAATGTAGTAACGATTCATGGAGTGGGTTTTGCTGGTCTTCAGCGCCATGAGCAAACAAGCTGCGACATAGCAAATTCTGGAACTCTATTCAGCGATTTCGGGTGTATTAGCTGGGCAGGATTTTGTGACGGAAATGTTTGGTGATGATGGTTGTCTAAACGTCCTATGGATCGCGTAACGATTCCTCTTCGTCCAAATGGGGTGCACGTCGCTGGGCGAACCGAGGCGTGATTTGCCACCGCTCACCATTCGTAAGAATAAAGAACTCTGCGTTCATTATACCTTGCCTGTGGCATCTGCTCAGGTTAAAACTGCTGACCTGTTGCGGCTTTACAAGCTCGGGGCGAGTCTGTCATTGTGGAAAAAGAAATGACTCGCAATCATGCAGAAAGATATGATTAAACAATGGCGGTCAGCATTTCTGTCAATGGAAAAAATCCGCGTTCAAGGCGAGCAAGAGTTTCACTGGGCAGGAACGTGTTGGTACCCAGGAGATATTTCTAGTGCGGCTTTCTGGATAGTGCAGGACTTATCGTTCCTAATTCTAAGATTATTTTGAAAATGTCGGTATCAATGAAACACGGACTGGCATTTTGGATGTTGTCAGGCTATGGAAATAAACTTGTCCAGTGTGAGACAATATTGCTAAGTCTCTTTACCATAACGATAGAGACATCTGAATTAGTCGGCACAGAGATTGGCGGAGAAATTATCCACGTTTTAATTGATGGTGCCAATCATTGCACTTCTTGCCACGCAAGCTAAAGCAAACGGTGATTCGTGATGCGGAGGAATTAAAAAGTAAAAGAAAACAGACCGTATCCAGGTTGTGGCAGATGCACTAAAGTAGCATGGGGGCTGATATTATCCGACAGAAGACGGCATAATCATCAAAGGGAAAACATCTCCTTCACGGTGCTAAAAGTTCATACATTTGGCGACCAGCGAATTGGCATGATGACAGCTATTGCAGCTCTTTTTGGTAAGGACGGTCAGAGTCGAGTTGGACGCGCCGAAGCTATCAATACGAACTATCAAATTTCTTTGATGATTTGAGGACTTACTTCATGACTAAGATTTTGATTGGTTTCATGGGGGCTGGAAAAGTCAACGGTTGCTAGCTTGCTAGATGAAAATTTTATCGATATGTGGATGAGCTTTTGTCGAGAGACTGGAAATGCCGATTAAAGAATATTTTGAGCAGTATAGCGAAAGCAGCTTTTCGGCAAAAAGAAAGTGAATTATTAAAAAGAATTGCCACAGTCAGAACAAGTCATCTCAACCGGTGGTGGCATCATCAGTAATGCTCAAAATCGCGAGTTGTTAGCAGAACGCTGAAAATATTTATTTAAAAACAGATTTTGAAACGCTTTATCAGCGCCTTAACGAAGAGGATCAGCTCTACACGCCCACTTTATTTGAACAATAGCAAAGCTGATTTGAAAAATCTTTTCGATCAACGTCAGGCTTTGTGTGAAGAAGTGGCTACAAAAAGTTATTGATGTGACTAGCTTTGACGCCGAAACAAATCGTGGAGGTGTTGCAGTGAGTTGGATTTTCCCGAGGTCCGAAAGGTTCTTTTTCTCATCGCGTGGCGCAAAGAAGCATTTCAACGATACATTGGTGGCTTTGAAAATATCACGGAAGTTGTCAAAGCCTACGAGACAGGTGAAGTGGATTATTCTGTAGTGCCAGTTGAAAATTCAATTGAAGGAAGCGTTCATGAAACATTGGACCACCTTTTCATCAAGCAGCCATTCATGCTGTGGCAGAAATCGTCCAGCCAATCAAACAACAATTATTGGCAACGGCAGCTGATAAGCCAGTAGAAAAATCTTTTTCATCCGCGGGCAATTGCGCAGGGGAAAAAACAGTTCGCCAGCATTATCCTAGCTAAAAATCGAAAAGTAACAGCTAGCACAGCTTATGCGGCTCGTTTTGTGGCTCAGCATCCAGAAAAATTATGCAGCCATTGCTCCTAAAACTGCAGCTAGTGAATATAATTTGCGAATTATTGCGAAGAATATTCAAGAAATAGCTGAAATTTCACCCGTTTTTGGTTGCTGGGACAGTCGATTCCGACTTTTGTCATTATATCCTAAGGAAAAGAAAATAACGCTTGCTTTGACTTTGCCAGACAATTTGCCGGTGCTTTTATACAAAGCTCTTGCAACTTTTGTGGCGGGGAATTGATTTGACAAAGATTGAAAAGCCGCCGTTGAAGACCGCTTTGGGAGAATATTTTTCATTGTGGACATCAATAATGAAAAAGAGGATTTAGTGTCATTTGCGATGAGAGCTGAAGCAATTGGCGTACTTATAAAATTAGGAAATTACACCGTTTATACTATTTCAGAACAGTAGATTGAGCAATCATGGATAAAAATCAGATAATCTCAGCCACCATGAGCAGTTGAGACTGACTATCTTTACAAAAATATCCATTATTTAAATGAACGAGAGAGAATATCAATATCTTCTGAGCAAGCAGAAGGAGACCAAAAGTAGAGTCAGCTCGTGAAGCAAGAGCTACTTTTCTGACCAACAAGTGTCGCAGAATTTTGTACACCGAGTAGGGACTCCTCAATATCAGAGAGAAGTCGCCGTAATAAACGATTTAAATCGGAGTTATACCAACTAATGCGGCTGAAAGTGTTGTAGAAAAATACACCCAAGCCTAAAAAGGAAAAAGCAGCATAGAAAAATACGTGAAGTGGATTCTAGCGGCTTCTTTAATTTTGGTTCTCATTGTAGAAAGCATGTTGTTCATGTTTATAAAAGGCTTGAACACTTCAAAAACAACACTCAAATGCCAAAAGGCCCAAACAGAAGTCTTTTAATGGGAAAGATACCAAAAGACGGTGTGAATACACTTATTTTGGGTACAGATGGACGAATTGGTCAATCTTCTTCTGAAACGCGGACCGATTCAATCATGGTTTTAAATGTTGGTGGAAATAAAAATGAAAACTCGTCAGTTTCATGAGAGATGCGCTCGTTCACATTGATGGAGTGAGTCAAGGATCGGGTTATGATCAAAAAGCTAAATGTAGCATATGCCATTGAGCAGAATAACAATCAAGGCGCTGAATTAGTACGTCCAAGTGCTGGAAAAGACAATTTCGATATTGACATTAAATATGCTAGTTGATTTTCAACTTTTAGCGACAGCTATTGATACCTTTTCCCCAAATGGTGTTGGAAATGAGATGCAATTTCTCGACTATCAATGGCGAAAAGTGAGTGAAGTTCAGGTGCCAGATGACCTCAATATGAAAGACGGCGTGTCCCAAACAGACGATTAAGGTTGGCAAACAGCGAATGGACGGACGCACGCTTTTGAGATATGCGCGTTTCCGCAAAAGATGACGAAGAGATTTTGGCCGAACACGTCGCCAACAGAGGAGATGAGCGCGATTATTCAGCAAGTCAAAGACCAACGAAGCTTTACAGGCTCTGAGGCGCTTGGAAAGTATTTGCTTTAACCTCAACCAATGTTCCGTATAGTTTTACTAACGCACGGCTTGCCTTTCTTACCAACGCTCGTAATGGTGTTGAAAAAGGTGACCATTCCTGAAAATGGAGATTGGATAGATGCTATGATATGTATGGCGGTCAAGGCTTACTAGTTGATTTTAGCCCTATAAAAAGAAAAATTGGCACAACGGACTCAGAGCAAATGATAGAATAAAGTGATGATTCTGTCGCTGAAAATGGCTGGAGACTGATAGAGAAATATATGTTAAAAAGAATGATGTGATAGAAGTTGAAATGGATTTGAGCCATGACGGCTGCAGGAGTGGCTAAGGCAGAAGGGCTGGTTTTCTTTGTAGAGAATGCTCTGCCTACGGAACGCTATCCGTATGCGCATACTGAAAGTCAATATTGGTTTTGGCGGTGAAGCCTATCTGACGAAATCCATTTATCGAAACGAAGATGTTGATGTGGCTTATCTGAGGACAGGTACTTTGACTGGGCATCTAAAAATATATTGAGCAATTGAAATTTAAAACCAAGAAAGTTAGAGATAGATCTTTACAAGATTGCTGATTTCAGATATTGAAGTAGCTCCGACGATTAGGTATCGGAGCACCCACTGCATTATCGAAACAAAGCGCGAGTTCCTGTTCGCCGTGTCAATGGACAGCTAGAAACGGTTTTTCCGAAAAATTCGCGATTTAATGCCAATTGAGGATTTTATATTCAGGATCGAGTTATTGACGGAAGTCGTTTTGGCAGTGACGATTTGCCGCGTCGTTTTGACCTGAAACCTTACGATGAGAAAAGAGCAATCTGGTCTGATTCGTAATATTGTGGTTCGTCGTGGACATTACTCTGGTGAAATCTCATGGTTATGTGACCACTCGTCAAAATTTTTCCGTATAAATCAGTTAATTGAACAGTTGGTTGCGGATTTCCGAATATTAAATCTATCATGCAAAAATATTAACGACCAGCCAGGTAATGCGATTTTTGGGAAGAATCATGTACTGTATGGACAAGATTATATACTGACGCATGCTGGATACTGACTTTCAAATTGCGCTAGCATTTTACCAAGTCAATACAGAGATGGCAGAGAAACTGTATCAAGCGATTGATTTTGCTGAGTTGAATACAGAGGATATTGTAGTGGATGCTATTCGGGATGGCACCATTGGATTGTCGGTTAGAAACACATCAAAGAAGTCTATGGCGTGGAGGTTATCCCTCAAGCAGTTGAAAACAACAAAAAGAATGCTGAGCTAAACGGTATAGCAATGCCCATTATGTTTGTGATTCAGCAGAGAATGCTATCAAAAATGGCTAAACGTCAAGGGTATAAAACCCTAGTGTCATCATGGTTGATCCGCCACGTAAGAACTTTGACTGAAAGTTTTATCAAATCAAGCGTCAGTAGAATCCAAAAGAAAATCGTCTTATATTTCCTGCAATGCCGCCACCATGGCACGTGACGTCAGCTCTATCAAGAACTAGGCTATAAACTCACAAAAGTTCCAGCCCGTGGATTTGTTTCCGATGACGGTACATGTTGAGACGGTAGCGTTATTGTCCAAACTTGATGTCGATAAACATATAGATGTTGAAATTAAGCTTGATGAGCTTGATTTGACAAGTGCTGAAAGTAAAGCGACTTATGCACAAATCAAGAAATATATATTGGAAAAAAGTTTGATTTAAAGGTTTCGACACTTTATATTGCACAGATTAAAAAGAAATGTGGAATTGCACTGAGGGAGCATTATAATAAATCAAAAAAAGAGAAACAGGTTATTCCACAATGCACACCGGAAAAAGAGGAAGCTATCATGGATGCGTTAAGGCATTTTAAAGATGATTTAATAGAAATGGAGGGTATTTATGAGATGGATATTAAAAAAATAATCTTATTTCCAATTAGATTGCTGTTAAGTATCCTCACTGCATTTCTGACATTCCTGCTTGGCATAGGAACAACTATTCTATATTTCTTGATGCTGATGTGTATCGTTGTCGCAATAGGATCATTTATACAAAAAGATATATCACTGGAATTGAGGCGTTGGTATTAGGATTTTTGTTAAGTTCATATGGAATACCCGATGGTCGGAGCAACAGTTATAGCATTTCTTAAAGGTATCAATGAAGCAATAAAATCAATCTAAATAAGAATATAGAATAACGATGATAGATATAGAGAACATAGAAAAATCTAAATAATGGGTTTTGGTTATTAACGTCTTACAACGTTGTTTAGACTACCTAAAAATCAAATTATGTTAGAGTTATTTTTGATGGATGGAGTAAAAAGAAATAATTTTGCAGACCAAGAACGTGGAATATATAAAGAGAAATTTAGGAAAAGAACAATGGATACAGGTATCCGGTCACAAAAGATATGAATGCTGCAGATGCAAAGATTTTTGGTGTGGAGTTAGTTTCGCTAAATCATATAGATGAGTGTATATAATGATGTTGGGTGGGATGTTTCTGCTAACGAGCAAGGAAATCCCGGATTTGAAGGAAATGGATACGCATATCAGTATAAAGCGAATTTGCTAAAAGATGGTTTTGAATCTATTTTATATTATCGTGAGTTTTTCATGGTGTTGAGGAAGATTATATTGAGTTATCACAGGAGTTTATCTTATTAAACAATCTTCGATATAACAAAAATAGTAAATCATATTGGGCTATGTATGAAAATGGGAAAAGTGAAGAAGCGGTTAAATATATTGATGCTACGACGATTCAAATTAAAATGAAGTTTTTACGTAATTATTCATCAGCAAAACAGATGGCAATTTTACTTTTTGATATTAGAACTAAGTTTCGATGGAAAAATATCTGATTTTGGGACTAGAAAGAGTTTAATACCGAATCTAAAGATAATGGTCTGTTTTTATGGATTATGGGGCGGTGATATGAATTTTTCCAACATATGTGTATAGTGTCTTAATGGGTAAAAATTCTTATGCCAGCGCCAATTGAGGAATGTGGTTATTGGCCGTATGAAAAAGAAAGAAAAAGTTACGAGGACTTTATTATTGGTGTTGATGAGTTTGGAAAAGAGATTTTTAATACGTGCAATCGAATAAGCTGAATAATTATTTTGGGTCTAATCCAGATGCTCTATGTATTTAACACCAGTATTTTTAAGCGTGATGTATTACAAAAAAATATGTAAATAAACCTGAGGTTATATGAGATTAGAGATGGATATTTGAGTTGTCAATCATTATGGGGTATTGAAATAGATAATCATCATAAAAATTGTATAGCAGTTTATTTGGGTGATTTAGGAAGAGATTTTACCTGAAAGTGAGCGTGGATACTGGAAAAGTTACAATATAGTAGGCGAAGAAGGAGTAAGTCAGGTATCTTTTCAAAGGGATATCTGTAATATATTTACGGAATCAAATATGGAAGATCATAAATTTCAAGTTCTTTATGGTTCTTTAATAAAGCAATGGAACACAAAAATATGGCTGGGATTTATATCTGCCATTATCTGTGGAAGATCAATATAATCTAACTCAAATTAGAATCCCGCTTGGGGAGAGTCAGCCAGAATTCGATCAATTAGTTTTGTCGTTAGTTAAAGTTTTGATTGACTCACTTAATGAAAAAGCAATTAATCGTTCTTGGAGATGTTCAAACTGATATTAAAGGAATAAGTAAACTTGAAAGATGGATACAAATCAAACGAGGCTGTTGGATATGAAAATCATATTAAGTTTTTAAAGGGATTTACAGAAGTTAAGATCTACTGGATCTGGACACAGAAAAAAGGTAAAGAATATAGTAAGATTTCAAATACATTTGGCTTATCAGAAAAAGTAAAATAGATGTATTCGAAGAGGTTCTTCGAAAAAATCAAATGATTTCTGAAATATATGAAAACTACGTTTTTAGATTAATTAGAAGCGTGATGTAAAGAACAAGTATGGCAAGAATTCTTCCTATATAGATACTTTTTTATATTATGCTTTTAAACTAGGGTTTGTACAGTATTCACATCATTCATATAAATTCAAGTTTTGTAAAATATTCATAAAGATGGTTACCAAAGGTGATAGAGAAAAACTATCGTCTTTTTCTTTGCAAATTTAAGGAGGGAGGTGATCCTGTATGGACTTTGACTATTTCTATAATCGTGAAGCAGAGCGATTTAACTTTCTGAAAGTACCTGAAATATTGGTAGATGGAGAAGAATTTAAGGGACTGTCTGCTGAAAGCCATTATCCCTATACTCCATGCTTTTTGAAACGCACAGGAATGTCATTTAAGAATAACTGGGTGGACAAGGAGGCAGAGTATTTATCTATTTTACTGTTGAAGAAATTATGAGAAGAAGAAATATCTCAAAGCCGACAACTATAAAAACATTGGATGAGTTAGACAGCAAAAAGGGATAGGACTGATTGAAAGAGTAAGGCTTGGACTTGGTAAGCCGAATGTCATTTATGTCAAAGACTTTATGAGCATAATAGCGGTAAAAAGAAAAATGACCTCTTTGAAGTCAAAAAACTAACTTCAGAAGTAAAAAGATTTTTAACCTCAGAAGTAAAAGAAAATGAACTCAGGAAGTTCAAAATGTTGACTCTAACTATATAGAGAATAATAAGAGTAAGTATAGTAAGAGAGAATATAGTTTTGGTGAAAACGGACTTGGAACATTTCAAAATGTCTTTTTAAAGGACGAAGATATAGGTGAATTACAAATCAAAAATGGCAGGAAGCTTGATAACTACATTGAAAGACTATCAACCTATCTTCAAAGTACCGGAAAGACATATAAAGACCATAAAGCAACAATTCTTTTCTTGGTTTTTATAAAGATCAGGGAAGTAAGAAAACATCCAATATCCCTACATGGGAGGAATATAACAAAGGAGTACATCTATGAATAAGGAATTAGAAAAAGTGATGATAGAAGATGTGGAATATAGCTTTTGATCCTGAAAAAGAATACATCAAAGACGGACACGCTTACTGTAAAGTGTAAAGCCATGAAAGAAAAGATGGAAAGTCTTAGAGTTTTTCGGAAAGCAGATGATATTTAAGACTGCTTGTAAATGCGATAGAGATAGAGAAGCAAAAAGAAAAAGAAAGACAAAAGCAGTTTGAAATCGATAGATTAAAAAGTATCTGCTTCACATCCATGATTCAATGGGCATATGCCTTTGAAAACTATCAGGGAAAAGAAAAATCAGAGTCTTATCATTGCAAAGAATTTTGTAAAAGACTACAGAGCTGATGAGAAAAGAAAATATAGGACTCCTGTTTTATGGTTCGGTGGGTAGCGGAAAGACCTATCTTGCCTGCTCTATTGCCAATGCTCTGATTGAACAGTATCAGATAAGCGTTAAGATTAGAAACTTTGCTCAGATAATTAACGAACTGCAAAAAGGCGGATTTGACCTTGATAAAACGCATATATCGAATCCCTTTGTAAACACTTCCGTTCTCATCTTAGATGATTTAGGAATTGAAAGAGATACTAGCTATGCAAAAGAGCAGGTATATAACATTGTGAATAACAGGTACTTAAAGCATAAGCCGACAATCTTTACTACAAATCTTTCATACAGCCAAATTGAAAACTGTACGGAGAGTATGGAATACCAAAGAATTTACTCAAGAATTATTGAGATGTGTATTCCTGTGATGGTACTTGGAGAAGATTACAGGAAAGTTATTCAGGAAGAAAAATTAAAGAGGAGTAAAAGAAAGATTACTGACGGGAGGTGAGAGGACTTGATCAATGAAGAAATCGCAAGAAAAACGCTGAATATGGAAGTGAAAAGCCGGAAAAAGTAACAGCAAAACTTATTTTGACTTTACTCAAGAAATTGATGAAAGAGGCTGAGAAACTCGGAGGACTGGAAAAGCTCGTTAGTAGCAAAGGAAATGATAAAGCTAAAAGATATGGTTAAAAAGGACAGCTTGAAGAAATTCCGTAGAAGAAGCAGAGCTTAAAAGAACTTAAAAAGGAACTTAATCGGTATGGGGTAAAAGTTTTCAGTAATGAAAGATAAGGAAAGCAGTAAATACTCGTATTCTTTCAGGCAAAAAGATATGAAATTAATGGATAAAGCCTTTAAGCATGCTCTTTCGGAATCAGAAAAGAAAACGGAAAGGAAAAGAGTCCATTCACAAAAATATTGAGAAGTTCAAGGAGATGGCTAAAAAACACTGTTTCTAAAGATAAAGTCAAGAATAAAACAAAAAAGGAGCAGAGCCTATGATAGATAAGATACTAAAAAGGACATCAAAGGTTTATTTAAGGTGCAAGATAAGGCAAAGTTTCTAAAGCAAAACATTCCCTATCTTGCATTTTTCTATGTGGCAACATCTTCTCACACCATGTAAGAACATATACGGGTGGAGATGTGATAGACAAAAATCTTTCAAGGAATATTAGAGCTTAATACCATGAGCTTTACTGCCAAGCATTCATCCATCGGACATTTTAATGGGGGTGGGAGTGGCACTTTTAATTAAATTTATTGCCTATACCAAAGGCAAAAATGCGAAAAAGTTTAGACAGGGGAAAGAGTATGGCTCAGCAAGATGGGGAACGACAAAAGATATTCAGCCATATATGGATGAAAAAGTTTCAAAACAACATTTTGCTTACCCAAACTGAACGATTAACAATGAATGGCAGACCTGCTAATCCAAAGTATGCTCGTAACAAAAATGTACTTGTTATTGGTGGTTCAGGCTCAGGTAAGACGAGATTTTATGTAAAACCGAACCTTATGCAAATGCACTCTTCATATTGCGTAACAGATCCTAAGGGAACGATAGTAATTGAGGTGTGGTAAGATGTTTTGAAGATAATGGTTATGAGATAAAATCTTAAATACTATCAACTTCAAAAAGCATGAAGTATCAATCCATTCGCCTACCTTAGAAGTGAAAAAGATATATTGAAACTGGTACAGACAATTATTGCAAATACCAAAGGAGAGGGCGAAAAAGCAGGTGAAGATTTTGGGTGAAAAGCCGAAAAGCTCTACTATACGGCTTTTGATAGGTTATATCTTCTATGAAGCTCCAAGAGAAGAAAAGAACTTTGCAACATTACTGGATATGATAGACGCTTCAGAAGTCAGAGAAGATGATGAAACATACATGAATCCCATTGATAGGCTATTTGAAGCATTGGAAAAGAAAGAGCCTAATCATTTTGCAGTCAAAGCAATATAAAAAGTACAAACTTGCTGCGGGAAAAACAGCTAAATCTATTCTTATTTCTTGTGGTGCAAGGCTTGCTCCCTTTGATATTAGGGAACTTAGGGACTTGATGAGTGAAGATGAACTTGAGCTTGATACACTCGGAGATAGAAAAACTGCACTCTTTGTTATTATCTCTGATACAGATGATACCTTTAACTTTCGTAGTATCCATTATGTACCACAACTTTTTAATCTCTTATGTGATAAGGCGATGATGTATATGGCGGACGATTACCCTGTCCATGTGAGATGCTTGCTTTGATGAATTTGCAAACATTGGTTTAATACCCTAAGTTTGAGAAGTTAATTGCAACAATCCGTTCCAGAGAAATATCAGCAAGTATCATACTTCAAAGCACAATCTCAGCTAAAGGCACCCTACAAGGATAACGCCGATACCATTGTGGGTAACTGTGATAGCACCTTGTTTTCTTGGCGGGAAGGAAAAACCACATTAAAAGATTTATCTGAAACTCTTGGTAAAGAAACGATAGACCTTTACAACACATCGGAAACAAGGTCAAATCAAAAATCTTCGGGCTTAACTATCAAAAAGACCGGCAAAAGAGCTGATGAGTCAAGATGAGATTACTGTAATGGACGGAAGCAAATGATCTTTCAGCTTAGAGGTGTTAGACCGTTTTTGTCAGATAAATTTGATATTACAAAGCATAAGAATTATAAGCTCCTTGAGGACTGATGATAAGAAAAATTTGTTTAATATAGAGCTACATGAAGCGAAAAGGAAAAGCGAAGCTTTAATAAAGATACTGTGATTATAAGAATTTAGTATTTACTATAGGAGAAAATCTCTATCTCATAAATTTCAATTATAGTGAAGAACATAGCCACAGTAATTATTCAAAAATTTTTATGACTATTTCAATTTGAGTTTTCGAATGGTATAATGTTATCAACAACGTTGTCAATAACATTGATATAAGGTGATATAAATGGAGTGAACTTTTTATTGGAAATAGCAATTAAAGAAACGAGTAAATTTAAAGGCCAATGAGGTATTTTTACTAGAGAATTATTTAAGGGTTACGAATGGAATAGGATAGAAAGAAAAGATAGATTATTGTTGGGGACCTCTTTTCTGAATTACGTAAAGAGCGAGAATTCTAATATAAAAATATTAGAAAAGACATCTTCAGGACAACAAAAATATATTACTACAAATAAAAATGTCAAATTAAGGAAGGGAAAAATATAAATGTTGAACATAATAATGGGGCAAACTCAAAAACCATTAGTGAGTGAAGAACTGATTTTTACAGAAAATCAAAATTTAGAGGGATATTTATACATTGGATATCCTATTATAGGTACAGTTGAAGGGCATTTCCTATTGATGCATTATGGATTTCTAGAGAACATGGATTGGTGATTTTTAATTTAGTAGAAAAACAAAGATATTGAAAAACTATCAAGATGTTCAAGATGATTGTGCAACAAAATTGAGGCAAAATTAAAAGGATATAAGCAATTGGTTGAAAAAGAAAGTTTATGTGTGGACATAAATGTTTTTAACTTTTTGCTCCAAAACTATAGAGGAATTTGATGAAGATTATCCTTTAGTTAATTCTGAAACATTGTATAAAATTTTGGATAGTTATATTTGGAATAAACGAGTATTATGAAGATTTAATTTCTGTACTTCAAGCAATATCTACAATTAGGAAGGGTAGAAGAGTTGTGATGAACTCTCACTCAAGGTGAGTTAAAGGCGTTAGAAGATTCCATAGCTAATCTAGATAACCAACAAAGTAAAGCTGTAATAGGAAACTGTTGATGGTGTTCAAAGGATAAGAGGATTGGCTGGTTCGGGAAAAACTATAGTAATTGTTTAAAAGCAGCTTATCTTCATGCACAACATCCAGATTGGAAGATAGTAATCATTTAATACAAGATCGCTTTAAAGGTCAGTTAAAACAGCTTATAAATACATTTTTATAGAACAGACGAATGAAGAACCAAATTGGGGAAAAATCTTCAGATTATGCATGCTTGGGGAGCTGCTGGTGGCGAGAGAGAAATGGTATTTATTATACTTTTTGTTCCGAAAAATAATGTGGAATATAGTGATTATATAAATTCAAAGGAATAAGTTTGGGTCAGATGATACTTTTTGGAAGAGTGTGTGTGAAAAAGCTTTGCTTGATACAAAAAGGTAATATAAAAAGAATTGTATGATGTTGTTTGGTTGATGAAGCACAAGATTTTTCAGTTAGTTTTTAAGAATGTGCTATGAGATGTTAAAAGTACCGAAAAGATTGGTATATGCATATGATGAACTTCAAAATTTAAGGTTGCAGTCATTGCTTTCACCAGAGGAAATATTTTGGTAGTCATCCGAATGGCACACCTAGAGTTAAATTTTATGAAGCGTCTGAAGGCAAGCCACAACAAGACATAATTTTGGAAAAATGCTACAGAAATTCGAGACCTGCTTTAGTTACTGCACATGCTTTTAGATTTGGAATTTATAGACAACAATGTAATAAGAATGAATCCGATTTAGTACAAATGTTTGAACAGAATTCTTTTGTGGAACGATGTTGGTTACGAAGTTGTCGATGGAAAAATTAGAAGATGGAGCTCATGTTGTGTTGTCTAGAACAGACGAAAGTAGTCCTATATTTTTAGAACAACATTCGGATATTGGATGATTTGATTCAGTTTAAATCATTTAAAGATAGAGAAGAGCAAGATTTATGGTATCTGAGCAAATTGTGAGAAAACTTAAAAGATGATGAGTTAAGAGCTGATGATATTATCGTTATTAATCCAGACCCAATGACAACTAAAAGAGCTGTATCAGGAATAAGAAGTAAGCTTTTAATATAGGTATTAAATCTCATACAGCTGTGGATACACACCGGATGTATTTTTGCTGAAAAATGAAGAATCTGTGGCATTTACAGGAATATATGGGGCGAAAGGTAATGAAGGCGGCTATGGTTTATGTAATTAATTCAGATCTATGCTATGATTCTACCTTTGAATTGGCAAAAGGAATCAACTTTTACAGCTATTACTAGAAGTAAAGCATGGGTAAGAGTTTTTTGGGAGTAGGAGAAAATCATGAATAAGCTAGCAAAGGATATGAGCAAACAAAAGCTCATAATTTCACATTAGATTTTATATATCCAGATAAAAACTCAAAAGAGAAAGATGAATAGTATAAATAGAGATATGAGCACAGCAGAAAAGAATAGAGTGAAAAGAAGTAAATCTGACCTATTAAATTTAATAAAAAGAATTAGAAAGTGGCGAAATATTTGTAGAAGATTTGGGTGAAGATGAGCTGGGAAAAATTAAGAGAATTATTAAAGATTAAGGAGCAGCCGATTATGTTGGTTATAAAAGATATTTTTACAAATAAAAATAACTCTAATCTAATTGAATTGGGACTTTGTATGGATCAAAATTTTCCATCTATGAAAAAGTTAAAATCATTCTATAGAGGAAGTAAATATGTGCTCTATTGAATCATCATATAACTCAAGTATAAAAATATGTCTTATGGTGACATGTACATGAGCTATGCAGACGAAGAATGTATAATATAAAAATGATCGATGGTGCTTTAATACAGATGCAACATAGGTTTAATGGTAATTCTAGAGAGCCACAGACTGGCATTTTTCCTTCTCCTAATTTAGATATATGTTCAAAAATGAACCAGATATATATTATGGGGATAGAGATATATAGCGATATATTAGATGTTCGAATCGTTACTGTTCCTTTAAGATCTCGACTTTGATGACAGTGAAGATCAAAATGAATAAAGTAGCAATAGCAGTGATTCATCCAATATCTCATTTGACTATAGGTCAATATAAGAATTGTAGGATTCCTGTAAGTTCAACGATAACACCCTATCAATTTATAGAGTTTATAATAAGAAATTTTTATAATACAGCCTTTGAATTATATAGTGATAAGTTGGTTGAGACAAAAATTGTTTTGATGTCTGCATATGTGCGGATGAGACAAAAATTTTAATATTTGTTCGCCAGTGTATTAGAATGGTGATTATAGATTAAGATACCAACAAATAAAAATACTAATATTTAAGACGATAGAAAAGAAAAATCTGTCGTCTGTACCCAAAATCAGGAGGCAAGATGATAAGGATAAGAAGTCCACTGAAAAGAAAAAGTAAACAGTATAAGTATCAGCGATTGGAAAGAAAAACCTCGATCGCTTTTTGTATTGAAAGAAAAGGAGAAATTTTTAATGAAGCAAGAAATGATTAACATCAATGCCAACGTTGGCAGAACCTACTTTTTCAAGTTTTTGACAAAGAGGGTGAAACGGTAGAAGTTGCAAAACTTTTACGCTTGTAAAAAGTACGGAAAAAGGCAAGGAATATATCAATTGTGCAGCCTATGGAGAGCGGAAAAGCAAAGGACTTTGAAAAAGGGCGATTTGATCCATATCTTTGGCTACTAAGAAGCGTGAAAAAGAGGGGGAAAAGACTTACAAAAACTTTGTTGTGAAGTCATATAACAAAATTGAAAAGAAAAGAAAGAAAAATGAGGAGGAATAAACAATGGAATACTGAGCAGGTAAAATGTATTAAAGATTTTAGTTATGGCAGTAGGGTCAGGACTTGGAGCATGGGGCGTAATTAACCTGATGGAAGGTTATGGCAATGACAATCCCTGGTGCAAAGTCGCAGGGCATAAAGCAGCTATGGCGGAGTGAGCGGTATCGTCTTAATCGGATTAAAGCTCATTCCACTTTGCCAATGTACTCAAGTAAGAAGAAAAGGAGAAATTAAATGTTTGGGATATTCGACAAGATAGAGGAGTTTTCAAAGACCTTCTACTGGCAGGTATCCAAGCAAATCTTGAGTCCATGTTTTGACATCAACGATAAAAGTTGGTGCGATTGCAACGGATGTGGAAAGACACCGATGGGGTGGAACGGACAGGTTTTCAGCTTTTATTGGTAGCATTAACTGACTCTGTCATTATTCCCATTGCAGGGGCTAATCTAACAGCAGTCCTTTTGTATCGAGCTTATCAATATGGTTATGCAAAAAGAACAACATGCACGATACAGATACCTTTTGAATTTTCAAATACATTATAAAGATGTGGATTGCTGTATGGTTAGGTGTCCCATGCTTTTGAGTTTTCTATCAGTTTTTGATGTGGCACAGCACATGTAAATATAAGGCGGCAGGGGTTATCAATACCTCTGCCGTTATCTCCGAGATCCAGATAGTAAAAATGGTGAAAGGGATTAAAAGATAAAGGTCTTGGAGAGTTGTAATGATACTCTTGAAACTTGCTCATAAAGATAGCTATACAGGAATTCTCATTGCGATTATGCTTGTGGTCTACGGAAGAATGTTTGAGATTTATGTTTATTCATCCGTTTCAGCTATTCTTTTGCCACAATGGGAAACAAAGGGGACGGATTGGAAACAAATCTATATCAAAGGCTTATGCCTCACAGATTACAAGGACTCTTTTAATGGTTTGTCTTGGAACATATGCGCAGTAGTTAAGACAATACAAAATAACAGATATCACACAAGTACCTTTACGATACTTGGATATGCGGTTTTGCTGGGGTTAATGATGCTAAAAGAGTGAACACTGGCCAAAAGCGTATTAAATGCACACTAAAAGAAAGGATAGATAGTGATGAACAAAAAGAAAAACAGTATTGATAGCAGTAGCAGTTGGAACAGGTATTTTTGGCAGTGATGGATAGAATCGAGGCTTCACAGCAAAGTGAATGACTTGGAAGAAAGAACAAAGGACATCGGTCGCTATAATGATTTTTGTCTAATGCAGGAAAGATATAACAGAAGTACAGATGAACAGATTGCAAGTATTCAGGAAGAAATCGGCTTCGTATATGAGCATATGAGGAGCTTTCAAAGGATAAAGAAGATGGGAGGTAAGTTATGGCGTATGTACCTATCCCAAAAAGACTTAAAGAAGGTAAAAACAAAGGTAGCATTCAACCTGACGAAAAAGACAGCTGATGGGTTTACGATTGCAGGACTGATTGGAATACCAATCTATTTATTTATACGAAAAGGTAGTTTCCAAATGATATAGGTCATTTTCTCATTGTGTCAACACTTCCTATTTTTCATCACTCTTTTTGAAAAGGACGGACTTAGCTTTGAGAAATACTTTAAGTATATTTACCTTCATAAATTTTATCAGCCACAAAAAGAGTGAGAAAGGAGGTCATCTTGAAAGACAAAAGAAAAGATTCAAGCAGCTAAAGTTAGAAACAAAACCAAAAGAATTTAAGAAGTCAAAAACAGGACTTAAAGCAAAATATAGGAAAAGTCTAAAAGATAGGGCGGACTACTTGACTCTTATCTTTAGGAAAGAACAGAAAAAGATACACAGTTGAAGATACCATTCCTATTTTTAGACTCTTAAAAGCAGGATATGCCAGATTGATGAAAAAGCATTTTAATAAGAGTATCGCCTTTGAGGATATAAAACTATCAGCTTGCCTTAGAAGAAGATAGAGATTTGATTTTTAATCAGTTTGCAAACTTTCTTAATTCCTTTGATCCAAGTGTCAGTATAGAATTTTCCTATATCAATCAGCTTGGCAGAAATGAAGAAAGTGAAATCAGCCATTCAAATACCGGACAAAGAGGACGGGCTTGACGATATACATATGAGTTTCGAGAAATGCTGAAAAGCCAGATTGTAAAAGGAAGATACGGACTGAAAAATCAAAGTATGTAACCTTTACAGTGGAAGCGAATAATTTTAGAGCAGGCAACATCAAAACTTGAAAGACTGGAGATAGATATATTATCGAGTCTTAAAAGTATGGGAGTAAGAGCAGAAAGCCTGAACGGAGAGGAAAACTGAAGATACTTACGATGTTTTAAATCAATAAGACCTTTTGAATTTTCATATAAGGACTTAAAGAAAAGGGAAAAGCACAAAGACATATATCGCTCCTAGATGAATTTAACTTTACAACCGTCAAGGTATTTTTAAGTTTGGAAAGTCTATTGGGCGGCAGTCATTTTCAAATCCTTGCAAGTGAGCTTTCAGACCGTATGCTTGCCGAGTTTTGGATATAGATGATAACATCAATATCTCTTTTCATATCAAGGCAATCGAACAGTCGGAAGCCATCAAGATGGTAAAAAGAAAAATACTGATATTGACAAGATGAAGATTGAGGAAAATAAAAGGCTGTAAGGTCGGATATGATATGGACATTCTTCCAAGTGATTTAATTACCTATGGAGAAGATGTAAAAGCCTCTTTAAAAGACCTCCAGACAGAGATGAGCGAATGTTTGTCGTAACCATTATCTTTATGAACTTTGCAAGGACAATCTCAAAAATCTGGATAATACCATTTTCTCAAATCAGCTCCATTGCCAATAAGCATAATTGCAATATAAAAGACTTGACCACTACTGCAGGAGCAGGGACTAATCAGCGATGTCCTTCGCTTGGGGTAAATAAGATTGAAATTGATAGAGGACTCACCTCATCATCTCATGGCAGTATTTATGCCTTTACCACAGAGGAGCTTTTCATAAATTGGCAAACAGTTTGTATTATGGACTAAATGCTCTAAGCCATACCTGATTAGTGGCAGATGAAAGAAATTGAAAACCTAAACGGTTTAATTCTCGGAACTCCGGGAAGCGGTAAGTCCTTTGGCAAAAGAGAAATGGCAAATGCTATTCTTACAACCGATGACGATGTAATTATCTGCGATCCGGAAGGCGAGTACGGAAACCTTGTTCGTCAGTTTAAGGAGAAGTCATAAAGGTCAGCAGTAAGTCAAAGGACTATCTCAATCCCCTTGACATCAATATGAACTATGGCGATGGGGATGCACCACTAAAGGACAAAGCAAACTTTATTATGTCTATGCTGGAGCTTGTTGTTGGTGGTAGCGGTCTTACAGCAGAAGAAAAAGTCAGTATGATAGATGCCTTCCTAAAGATTTATGAAAAGTATTTTGAAAATCCAAAAGCCTTGTAATATGCCGATTCTTCGAACCTATATGATATGCTAAAAATCAGGAAGAAAAAGTCGGTAAAAAGTTGGCAACGGAAATGGAAATTTATGAATGAGCCTCTTAATGTATTTAACCACCAGTCCAATGTGGACTTAAATAAGCAGCTACTTTGTTTTGATATTAAGGAGTTAGGTTCGCAACTTAAAAAAATCGGAATGCTTGTTATTCAGGATCAGGTATGGAATAAAGTATCGCAAAACAGAGGAAATAAGGCTACAAGATACTATATCGACGAGTTTCACTTATTGTTAAAGAACGAGCAGACAGCTTCCTATTCCGTAGAGATTTGGAAAAAGATTTCGTAAGTGGGGAGGGAATTTCGACAGGCATCACGTAGAATGTCAAAGACCTACTGATGAGTAAGGAAATTGAAAATATCTTTGATAATACGGACTTTGTTTTAATGCTTAATCAGCTTTCAGGCGATAGAGAAATTTTAGCAAGGAGAGCTCAAAATCTCACAGCCACAGCTAAAATATGTAACCAAATTCCAATGCAGGAGAAGGACTTTTGTTCTTTGGAAATACCATTGTTCCTTTCCTTGATAAGTTCCCGAAAGACACAATCCTTTATCAGAAGATGACAACCAAGCCTGAAGAAGTGAGGGTAGGCTTATGGGAAAGAAACTGAAAACGACTTTAAGGAAAGGCAAAAGAGCAAGGATTGAAAAGGAAAGGCTGCAAAGTATTGACGGCATAGAGCCTGAAGAAAATAAACTCAAAAGCATAGTGATCGATTACAGAGGAAAAATTGTCCATGAAAAGACCGATTTTCAAGATAAGGTGCATGAGAAAACAAGCAAATGACACTCTGACAGTGAATCGGTTCAAGAGACTTACAAAAAGAAATGCAAGGTATAGAAGTTCTAAAACAGGAAGTGTAAGTCAGGAAGAAATCGGGAAAGCGGATTATGAAAAGTACTTGAGGTTAGGGATGGGAAAAATCTATGATCCTTTGGAAAAGACCTTGATAATGATGGAATCATAGATAGATATGATAATGACTTTTAGGATAGCGACTATTTTTGAGTCAACCTATGATGTAGAGGATAATCTTCATCATAAAGCAGAAGATACAAATAGCTTTTTCAAAAAGCCAAAAAGAGCTCAAAAAGAAAATTACAAGAGAAAAATTATTTCGATAAGCTCTATACCAGAAAAAGGATAAAAGAAGCAAAGAGGTAAAGGCTGACAATAGCGGAAAAGAAGCCATTCTGATAGAGAAAGAAAAAAACAGGCTTTCTAAAGAACAGGAAAGAACTTTTAGGATAGGGCTTCTAGATTGTCCGCTTTATCGGGACTTGCTAAAGGAAGTGAAACCGTAAGAGATTACTTATCTCATGAAGTGATGAAAATCAAGGGTAGAGGCAGGAAAAGAACAGCCGATACAAGCTCCAAAAGCTCATTCATGGCATTAAGAATTACTCGGATAAGAAAAGCCAGATATGACCTTAGCAAATAGGGACTATAAAACTCGAAAGCGAAAATCCAAGATTGAGGTTTCGAGATGCCAAAGAAGAACTGAAAAAGACAGAGGAGTATAAAAGCAAATAACTCTAAGCGATTCCAAAAGCGAAAGCAGATGAAAAGATTCCATTAAAAAGGCAGGAATAAGTCAGGCTTAGAGATCGCATGTAAGGAAGGGCTTATAGAAAGTCTTAAAAGTTCAAAGGAAGTTATATTAAGAAAAGCGAGAGGACTTGCGGATTATTTTCATAGGTCTTATTATTTTGGGAACTTTCTTCATTAACTTTGGAGGACAGGAATGACAGAGCTTTATGAACTCTACAAGTACGGTTCTGACAACAAGTTATTTATCAAAAGCCTAATGTCCTAAGTGAAATCAATGAGAATTTTTCAGGGATGGAAAAGGAGCTGCAAAACGAGGTTGATAATGTCAAAGAAAATTATCCCGGATATGACGAGTACATCCTAAATACTACCGGAGTGCATCGGTCATAATGTCCATGAGCTTTTATCTTACATTACATCAAGGTGCGGAGAAGTAAAGACTGTATCAGAAGTAAGCTTCCGTATTAGATGAGCTTTTTAAGTCCATGTATGACCTTGAGTATAAGGGAAAGAAATTGAAATCAGATACAGGACAGTTACAGAAACCTATACCGATGAAGATGGAAACGAATATGCCGAAAGCCATGAAGAACCTTACGAGTACAAGAAGCTCAGTTGTAACCCTTTCATAAAAGGGAAATGGATAGTATCATCAGAGAAATCTTTTGCAAACTATCCTGATAATCTGAAACACTATGAAGCCTTATTCCTTGCTCAAGGCAATATGGGAGAAGCCTTTTGGCAATAGCGACATTATTGCTTCAAATGGAGGTATCGGAGGTGGAAAAGAGTATGAGGCTTCTACGGAAGTTCAAAAGAAGATTGTAAATGCTGCATACATTACGCCATCTCCGGGTGCAGGCTGGTGTGCTATGTGGTATCATGCAGTACTATCAAAATGCAGGACTTGGATATATCGGAGGAAATGCTGTGATATGTACCGAAACTACACCTCTTACATCAGACAGAATCAAAAACTCAAGGTAGGAATGCTTGTTGCGGTTGAGAAGCAGTAGCAGTGAAGTAAAGCAGGACTCACCTATGGTCGCGTAGGCATTTATATAGGCGATGGCAAGGTGATATGATAATATCGGGTCGAACTCAGAGCAACTACCTTAGATGATTGGATAGCAACTTTCGTAAACACCATCCCGTAGGGTTTCGGCTTTTTCCGCCAAATGTAAACAGATAAGGAGGATACAATTTGAGAACTTACAACAGTAAAAACAGAATAAAGAAATTAAAAGTATAAAAAAGGCTCTAATTGATGAAGAGTGGAGCCTTTGTTCATTCATGAGGAAGAACTTTCGAAACGAAGAAATTATTGCCATTTGCAGAGAACAACATTACAATTTCATGATCTGATGGCAAAGGTAAAACAGAGAAAAAGCAGAAATGAAAAAGGAGAACGGAAATGGAAAAATGAAGAATAAAATGGTTGCTGGGAGTAGCTCTTTGGAGCAGTGCTTTTGATTGTGGGAGTAGTATCTTTGTTTTGCAGGTAGCAAGATTGCACTGTAACAGGAGGTTTGTTTCGACACTTGTAAGTCCGATGAAGTCGTTGCTCAAACGGAAGTAGAGGTTAATGTAAGTATATTTTTGAGGACGAAAAAGGTCTTTAAGGAAGAAAAGATTAAAGGCAGAAAAAGGACAGCTTCTTGATAGTGAGATCTTCCAATGCTGCCTGATGATAGAAATTTATAGATGACTTTCTATTTTATGAAGTTAAAGGGTGATGGGAAAGATGAAATTATCCGTAAGTAGCAAAGATTGATGTTAAGGATAAGGAAACGCAAACAGAAAATGAAAAGCTCAAAATCAGAGCAAAGCTCCCAATCAAAAATGCTTCCAAAAACAGAAAATAGGGGAACTCAAACAGAGCTTAGTAAAGATGATATTTCTAAAAATGGAAAAAGGAATCTAAGGAACTTCAGGAAAACTTGATAAGCTAAATCAGAAATTAAGGACAAGGATAAATTAAGCGATAAGCAAAAAGGAGAAAATCAAAAGACCTTGAGGAAAAATAGATAAGCTGAAGGAAACTTGAGAAGGGCAAAGACGATAAGGACTCGGCGAGGATAAGAAAAGGAGATAGACAAAGCTGACTGAGAAAAGTGAGGAACTTGAGAAAAAGATCGAATGAGGTTGCAAGACTACAGTTACGCATAATCCGACTGTAGCACCAATCAACCCTATCTCTGGAATGAAAAACAGGAACAGGAAACTTTCCTCAAACATCTGTAAGTGATACGGTAAAGGCTCATCATCAGTATACAGGAAAGATTACAAAGGACACAAATGTTGGCAAGACCGATGGAAAGAAAGAAAAAGAAGTTCGTTATCCCAATAAGCTGACACCGAAAACAACCTGCCAATAACAGCAGTCAGGGATTCCTCTATGGATGGTTCAAGTAAGAATGTAAATACCAATAAAGGAGTTAGCTCTGCTCCATCAAAGGACTGAGCAACTGTTGCGAGATAAGGATAATGCAACAAGGATTATCCGATTCATCATGGAATACCAGTGATAAGAGAGAAACGGATATGTATTCAGCGGATGCAAGAGCAGTTTTGTTACCTTTACTACTAAGAATGGCAAGACTTTTCACTTAATAATCAACCACGATGAGGACAGCGAAAATAAGTTATGCTCTAACAGAAGTATCTGAAGATGATCTCTTAACATGGTTGAGAAAAAGAAGCTCCAAAAACAGGAAATCACAAAGGAAGAACCACAAAAAGAAGAACCTAAACCAGTGAAAAAGAAGGAAGAAAAGAGTAATATGGGAAACCTACTTACTTCATTTCTTGTAGTAGTGGGAGCATTAGGTGCAGGATATTATTTTAAGGTCGTTGAAAGAAAAAGAAGAAGATAAGGAGCTTGAAGGCTTTGAGGAGGAAGATGATGATTTCTTTTCAGAGCAGAAGAAAGTGAAAATGAAACAGATGAAACAGAAACTAGAAGATAATGAGTTAGAGTAAATTTGCACCTAAAAACTATATAATATTTGATGCACAGGGCGGGAGAGTAACATCTTTCGCCCTCTTATTATGAAAAACAGGAGGATAGATGAAACTTAGTAGTTGCTGAAAAGCAAGTGTTGCAATTCTATTGCAAAAAGTGATCGAGCAACAAAGAAGAAAGACGGATATTATGAAGGAAACGGATATGGGTTTTCTGGTGCGTAGGACATCTAATTCAAATGGCAAATCTGAAAGCTACTGATGAAAAAGTACGCAATGGAATATGGCTGATTTACCGATTATCCCCAAAAGAATATAAGTATGAGATTGCAAGAGTCCACAAAAGAAACAATTTACGATTCTTAAAAAGCTGATGAACGATAATGACATAGACATACGTGATAAATGCATAGCGATGCAGGGCGTGAGGGAGAAGCAAATCTTCAGGCTTGTATATAATCAGGCAAATTGTAAAAGAAGATGAAACGCCTTTGGATTTCATCAATGGAAGATAATTAGCACAAAGGAGGGCTTTGACTAACCTGAAAGAGAAGTTTTTACGATAATCTATTTGAATCATCACAAGCAAGGGCGATTGCGGATTGTCAGTGGGAATGAATTTAAGCAGACTGTACTCGTGTCTATACAGCAAAATTACAGTGTGGGCAGAGTTCAAACACCCACCCTTGCAATGATCATGAAAGAGATGATGAGATAGCGAATTTCAAGAAAGAAAAATATTTTACAGTGGAATTAAGCCTTAATGACTTTACACTATCAACAGATAGAATTGATGATGAAATAACAGCGGAACAGCTTTCAAATTTAGTAGGCGATAAGATAGAAATACCGATGTCAGTCTCAAAAAGAAAAGATAACAAAACCTGAGCTCTTTGACCTTACAACGCTTCAAAGAGAGTGCAATAAAATATGGGTATTCAGCAAAGCAGACATTAGATTATGCTCAAAGCCTTTATGAGAAGAAAACTTATCACCTATCCTCGAACAGACAGCAGATGCTTTAACGGAAGATATGATTACAGAGTACCATAAATCATATTTTAGGAAAGAATGACTTTTGATACTGAAAGAATTAAGATATGTTTAACTCTCAAAAAGGTTACAGACCATCATGATTATACCGACAGCAAGCAGTATGAATGAGGACTTAACTTCTTCCGGAAAGTGAATTGAAGGTATATGAACTTATTTTAAATAAGCTACATGCAAGTGTAGGCTATCCTTAATTGAGAATACAACGAAGTGTAGCTGAATTTGATAGTTTTACTTTTTACAAGCTCAGGCAAGACAATTAAAGATGAAGGTTTTACAAAATATCTTAGAAGAATATAGTCTAAGAAAATGAAGATATGGCATTTCCTGATGTGAACTATTGGTGATGTGATTGAGCATTGAAAACAAGGAAATAAAAGAAAAAGTACACTCAACCGGCTAAGCATTTTACGGAAGATCTTCTCCTAAAGGCGATGGAGCTTGCAGGGAAATGACGCACTGGAAAAAGGTGTGAAATTGAAACGAAAAGGACTTGGAACACCTGCAACAAGAGGCAGGGATTATTGAAAATCTAATTTCTCAAGGGTTTTGTAGAAAGAGATAAGAAAAACCTTATTGCTACGCACAAAGGAATAAGCCTGTAACGATTGTAGCAATGCTTTTAAATCGACAGAAACAACAGCAAAGTGGGGAAATGGAGTTATCGGATATTGCACAGGGGAAATCTTCCAAGGAAAATTTTTTAGAAGCGATTGAAAATGAGATAAAAGAAGTGGTTCTCAACTTATATCAAGTAAGATGGCACTAATTTCAGGTGAGGAAAAATCCTTAAAAATGCTATAATCTTTGTAGGAAAAAGTAGGGAGAAAGGAAACGAAGTATGAAAGATACATTTTATGGATACTGCAAAAGTTATGTCAGCAGGGGCAGTTACTATTCCGAAAAGGATAAGAGAACTTTTTGACTTACAAAATGGAGATTATGTTACTGTAGTTAATAACGATAAAGTGCAAATTCAAAACTCCAAGACTTTTTATTGAAGAAAATATTGATAACAAAGGTGGTGAAATAACAAAAGATGACGATAGATGAAATAGTTAATTCAAAACGGAGAAAAGATAGATGTTGAGTTTGAAAGAATCAAGGAATGCTTTAACCAAAGATGTCTTTTGATACAGTATGCTCCTTCAACAATAGAAATAGAGGACATATTTTATATGGTGTAAATGATAAAAGAGATATTGTTGAAAGTGTTAGTGAAGACAAAGTGGATAAGGTTATTAAAAGAATTTACAACATCATCAACAATTCGCAGAAGATGTACCCACCCACTTATTTATTACCGAAGTATTTGAGATTGATGTGAAAAAGTAGTTATATCCGAGTGCCTGAAGGTTATCAGGTGTGCAGGCATAACGGAAGAATATGGGACAGGTCTTATGAGAGACATCAATATCACAGACTATGCAGAACTTGTCTATAAGCTCATATGCGAGGAAACAGGAAGCTATTATGAATAAGGTGTGATCCAAACCTCGATATAGAATTTTTTGATACTGATGTTATTGATAAAGCCAAGAATGGCTATTCCGAAATATCATGTTTGGGAGAAATACTGGGGTGTGAACTTCATCTGTGTTTTCACTCATTATAAATCGAAAGTAGGGCGAAGATGTTGCTCTCGCCCCTAACTTTTTAAAACATATGTTTTAGGTGTTATTCTTCCATCTTCTACTTCATCATCATTTGTTTCTTCCTCTTTCAGATTCAGAAAAGTATATACCACTCCTCTAAAACTTGATTCTTTATCTTCTTTCTTTTCCTTATAAAATAGTAGCCTACTCTGTGCACCACCTACCATGACTTAAAATAATAGTTTCCTAATTATATAATCCTTCTTCTCGACTTCTTCTTCCATATAGGTTCTTCTTTTACTACTTCCTGCTTTGGTGCTTCTTTTCTCCACATATTAATAAATCATCTTGAATACTTCCATGAAGCAGTACATTCTCACTATCTTCATCATGATTGATGAGTTAATGAAAATCTTACCGTTTTTTCGTTTGAAGGTAATAAACTGCCTTTGCATCTGCCGATACTGATCCGTTTTCTTTGTTATCGCTGCTCTCATGATGGATACCATATTTGCGTATCTTTATTCTGCATAATGGATACTCGCCAGCGTGAGATAGATCTACTCCTGTTGGTGTTTACACTCTGCGGGCCCCGGTGATGGATCACAGCTGTTATTCACAGGAACTTCGCCATCCAGCACAGACAGGCTTCCTTTTCTTTCTCCGCTACTTCGTTTACCTTGCCGTCGCTGAACGATCGACGCACCGACACCTGAAGTGCTGGTGTTTGAGGGCAGACGTCTGTTCGACAGACTGATCGATGACTGTTGACGGTGGGAACTGTTGTTCGGTGCTGGCACTCAAGCTCTCGCAGCACAAATCGGTCGCTTTCATATTATCAACTGTTTATTTTTCTTTCGATTCGTCGAGGTCAGCAATTTGTTCTTTTGTATCATGATTCGGTAACGTCGCCCAAGTTCTTGATTTAACGTCAGTTTGTCTGAGCTCTTTTGGCATACTCTGTTACGGTATCGATACTGTGCATTCTGTCGACACTCCGTCTTTAACACTCGTCTTTCATCTCACTGCTGGCTGGTGCATCGATAATTTCGCCGTCTGTGGCGTTCGCCGCGGCTGTGCTGTTCGCCAAGACGCTCGTATTCAGCGCTTCGGCTCCGTTGGGTAACTTTGTTGGGCGTTTTGCTCACTAAATACGGCAACCTTACAGTGCAGGGTACCATCAGCTTTCAAACCGATTTCATTGTTCTCTTTCACTGTTTCGTTAAATCATGATTATTTACAGATGGCGTGTTCTTTTTCGGTTCTCGGGCTCAGTTAATCGTCGGGTAACACCATCGCTGACTATTTATTTTTTGCTGTTGTGGTTCCTTTTCCATCGTTACCTCCTGTTCTTTGCGTTTGAAGGCCGAATCTACGGGGATGTTACAAATGTTTTAATCAGTAAATGGGTGCTCAGCGGTGGGCGTTAATCGCTTTCATCTCGATGTGAGCTCTTACCATGGTGAAGCCGCGCCACTGCTCGGCAAGCGTTCACTGGTATGGTTCGACCATGTCACGGGCATTTCCGCAGCAGGTCCTGCATTTGACGGACTGGGTACCAGCACGCCAGCCCGCGCGGAAGATGAATGATGTGCGGCGACTGGCCTGTTTTGAACTTCCGTGAAACATGCTTTCACTCCTCCGTACCCAGGCAATGTCGCTGTGCAAGGCTGCTCCCGCCCGCCAGAGGCGAGGAACTGAAACTGCATGTGTTTAAGATTGATGGATATTCTGAAAACACTACGTGTGCTGTCCATCTCTTTTATGACGGGTGCAATCATTTCTTCAACTCATAATTCTTCTTCGGTATTCATTCATTCGATATATGACACAATCTATCAGTTCAGGCTAATCATATACTCAGGTCTTCATCGGACGATTGGCGGAACCGCCTGATGCGTTCTTCGCTGCTCACTGTGTGGGATAAAGCTGGACGGCAGATGTGCTCTGTGTGGGATGTGCCTCAGGATGACCTGGCTGGGCGTTAATCGCTGCACTGAGCTCGCACCGTCCGAAGATTCTCTTGTTCATGGACGTTGAGCAGATGGTGACGTTGTCAGGAACATGCTATGAGTTCATGAAACATAGATATATTGCGGTGTCAAAGTTCTGGCAACAAGACCTGTGGTAATCAGGGTCCTTTCTTCTTTCTTTGTTTGAACTGCTATGAAGCGCTTCGGCAATGCGTCTCGCCTTTAATCTTCATCTGCTACGCTTGTGATCGGCAAAAGTGCTCTCCGCAATATTTTGGCTCCTCTTTGGCGTCTCGAACTCAATTCAGACTCGCTGTTCTCAGTCTTTTATTTGTAAGGTCTGTGCAACCTTGTCGTTCGCAACCGCCGTGAATGACTTTTGACTGTCGACGATCGCCTCACCGATTCAATCGCTATGGAACAATCATCTGCTCACTATTGGTATCAACGGACTTCAGAGCATCTAAGTTTCTGTTTAAACCCTCGTTATCAAAATATTCGCACTGACGTCGACCTTTCTCTTTTTCTTCGTCACGCGGTCGCTGTCCGATGAACCCTGTCTTATGATTTTCTTTGAAGTCTTTGGCTTTGAAAAACGCTGTGTCTGCTTTGCGACGGTCCTCTGGCGTAAGATATTCAAAATCGCCCAACTCTGGTCGTTGTCATCTGTCTGTAGTTCACGTCGTTGTCGGGTGCTTTCAAGGATGTGGTACTCATCGCCAACCTCGGTCATGATCGGCTTTCGTTTCTTCTGACTTCACGCGTTCAGACCTGCCCGTTTCTTCCGTTTAATCGGTTTCTTCGCCTTGCGTTTCGTCGAACATCTTAATCTGTCGTGGACGATCCCTGTAATCATCACTGTGCGCACAACTGCTGTCCGGGCTCTGCTGCCATTACTGCGGCCTTTTCGCTTTCTATCTCGCCAACGCTGGTCACTCGTTTCGCCTGGACCTCACTTTCTTCGGTGATAATCTTTCAGTAAGGTTGTCTCGAGCTTATCGAGAAAGGCTGATATTCAAGGTGGTCTCACATTGAGTGTTTAACTGTGTTATCAATTTAAGTTTCGCCTTCATTCTCATCTAGTGATTAGATGGGCGGGGTCCCGGCTGGTATCGAGTATTTCGACAACTTGCTCATCGGTAGACTGATGTGTTATGCAAATCGGATCCTCCCGCGGTCTTTTCAAATCTCTGCAGATAAGGAAGCACAATCTTCGTCTTTAAGCAGATTAATTCGCTCTATGTATGACGCAGCGGCCTTGTTCCTCGTTTTGTGATGCTTTGTTCCATGCGGTCACTGAATAACGGCATTCGATATCAACAAGGCGTTGAACTGATGATTAAATACGTTGAAGGCCTGTTACGTTTCCGTGCTCGCTTTACCGACTTTCTTCGATTTTAACAATATCGGATGACGCCGTACAGACTTTGATTTCAAAATGCACCGTAAATCGCGGGCCGGTATCTATCTATAACCGCGCTGTGAACTGCCGCCGACGACAGCTCGAGCGCGCCAGCAAGTTCGCTTATCTTCGGTGGTGGTCTATCTCCCGCAGTTCGCGGCCTGTCTGGATGAGGTGGTCTTTGACTTGCTGCTGACGCTGTGCTGCTCGCTGGGGTTTCCGTACTCCTTCCAGATCGCAGATACATCGTCGTCGTTGTGGAATGGCGTTGCCATTCTCTTTGCGCTAAAGGTTACCCGCTACGAGTTCGACCGTTCGAGTTTTCAGACTGTCTGTAAAATCGAGGTTATGGGGTGACTGATCCATGTTCGTTCGCCGGGCTCCTGCTGACAGGGGCGCGTCTGCAAGTGAGGGTTGATCTCTGTCAGTTCAATGTGACGCCCCAGGTGGAGGCCGCTGATTGGCCCTGATCAGGTCTTTTTGGCACGGTGTGCTTGGTGGCTGGTCGTGGGATTTGATGTTGTTCGGCTTTTGGTCGTCGGTTCATGGTGGTTGCAACAGCGTTCTTCATCTCTTGTCTGAAGATGTACAGGGCTTTGTCTTCTCAGGTGATTAAATCGCGGAGAATGTCGCAACCGCTCGCGGCAACGCGATGCGCAGTCTGTCGTATCGGTGTTTCTTTGACCATCGATAACCATTATCGATGTTGTCATCTATATCCAGCTCATTGCTGCGGTCGAACTCGCACGAAAATGACGCCTCAACCAGGCTTAAGGCGACGATAACCAATTAAATTAATCGTTTAATATGTTGTGCTTTCGCCCTGTGAGATACTGTATAATAGTCTGACAGTTTAAACGTCGTAGTATCTTCAGACCTCCGTTGAACTCGCCTCCATGCTGAGACTCGATGTGTCTTGATCTTCGGTTTGATGTTTGCCTGGTGTCAGCTCACAGGGTTACGCTTTGGTTTTCGGTCCGTTAATTTCAGCGCAATCTGACGCGGTATCAGACTCCAGACCAGCGTCAGGCCCGTCGCTGTCCGGTGAATGGTTCGTTCTTCGACTCTGCCAGGCTGATTCGTCGGGTGGGGGTTGCGAACGATTAAATCAGTCTCCTGGCTGTTCTGGCGGGCGATGGTTTAGCCAGCCTCCAGGGCGACTGCTGCGTCGGTCTGGGCATCCGCAGGTCAGGAATGGGGATGTTCACGGTGTCCCGTCTTTCGGGTTCTTTCCCTGGCGATCAGACTTTCTGTTTGCTTTTAGTCTGTTTTTGTTTCTTTGGTTTTGTTCTTCAGCTGCTGATCACTGTATTTCAGATCAAACCTCGCTTTCCTTTCTTTTTGTGGCTGATCATTGTGATAAATGCCAAAGTATTTCTCAAACTGAATCCTTTCAAGGTAATAGATGAACACAATGTTTCTTATCGTTGAATGACAACTCGTAAATGAATAGTTGATATTCAATAGTCACTGCGATCAGCAAAACCGTCGATTAATCTTTGTCGGGTTGAATCGACGCTGTTTTGCAATGTTGCGGGATCGTCACATGCGCCATGACGTCTCTTTGCTGACTCTCTGTCTGTCTGTGCTGGCGGTGCTGTGTCTGTTCGTCTGTGTTGGTGTCTTTTGCTGCGACAGGCAAAAATCGTTGTAACGGCGACCGACCAATCCGCCTGTTCTTTCTTCCAAGTCATTCACTTTAACAGTACAATTCATCCATCGCCATCTGTTCAACTGCTACTGTCAGCTACTGTTTTTCTTTGTTCTTCTCGCACAACACCAGTGCATTGTACGCGCGGCCGGTCCGCTCTTTATCGTGGCAACTGGCTTCATATCAATGTCGCGAGCTGCGTGTGTGTATCTGTTATTTGTTGATAACCAACTGTGCCGCGTATATTCAAGACAAGCATTAAAAGTCACTATGACTCTATGTGAAATAAGCTGACCTGATTCATTTATCCCCGCGCTGTTTCGGTAACCGTAGATAGCGTAACAGATGAAGCTCAAGCGCAATCAACATTCTGCGCTACAACAACAATCATAAC